>ERZ1643246.459-NODE-459-length-52614-cov-10.258452_pt1 | contig 52614 bp, 47 predicted proteins | sample MGYA00579265_ERZ1643246 | MGnify/ENA primary metagenome ERZ1643246 (study PRJEB29033, sample SAMEA4952261) | chicken gut metagenome | biome: Broiler Chicken; feature: Gastrointestinal Tract; material: Caecum | place: Ireland | collected 2018 | study: Broiler... | reverse complement strand
CTATCCTCATCGCCCTGCTGGCCGCGCTGGCTGTGCAGACGGTGGCCTTTGCGGATGGAGAGCTGCTGCCGCAAACGGCAGAGACGCAAAGTGAGACAAGCAACGGCGCTGTCGTGTTGGCTGAAGGTTCTATAGAACACAACGGAATCAACTACACTGTTCTCACCGCGCCCAGTGGCGAAGAAAATGGAACGGTTGAGGTGGGTCCAAACCTAGACGCCAGCGGCAACATCACCATCCCTGCGATCATCACAGCTGGTGAAAATACTTACACTGTCACCTCCATCGGCGACGATGCATTTTGTTTCTGCTCAAGCCTGACCAGCGTCGACATTCCGGACAGCGTCACCTCCATTGGCGGCTTTGCATTTTATTACTGCACAGGCCTGACCAGCGTCGACATTCCGGGCAGCGTCACCTCCATCGGCGGCTATGCATTTGGAGGCTGCTCAAGTCTCACAGAAGTCACCATTCCGGACAGCGTCACCGTCATCGATAGTTGGACATTTATAGAGTGTACAGATCTGACCAGCGTCGACATTCCGGACAGCGTCACCAGCATCGCTAACGGTGCATTTTCAGAGTGCCGTAGCCTGACCAGCGTCACCATACCGGACGGCGTCACCTCCATCGGTAACAATGCATTTTATCGCTGCTCAAGACTGACCAGCGTCACCATACCGGGCAGCGTCACCTCCATTGGCGGCGACGCATTTCGGAACTGCGATAGTTTGACAAGCATCACCATTCCGGGCAGCGTCACCAGCATCGGTAACGGTGCATTTAGTTACTGCATAGATCTGACCAGTGTCACCATTCCGGGCAGCGTCACTACCATCGGTGAATACGCATTTAGTTACTGCGCAGGTCTGACCAGCGTCGCCTTTACAGGAACAACGCCACCAACGTTTGGTTCTGATGTTTTCTTTGACTGCTCATCTCTACAAGCCGTTCAGCTCTCTGAAGATTTGACCGAAGAGCAGCGGGCGGAGTGGAAAAATGCTCTAAATGGCGTGATGCCAGAAGGCTGCACAATCGAATACAAGCATCTGACCCCAGACCCTGAGCCAACCCCAACCCCCGATCCAACGCCGACCACCCCGCCAGCAGACACCAACACCGCCGCCGAAGCTGCTTCCGCCCCCACCGTCCAGCAGATGGAGAGCGCCGAGCGCCCCGACCCGCAGGACGTGGAGGCCACCGAACGGTACAGCTTCTGGATGGGCGTCAAGGCCGACCTGCGCGCCGCCGCTGACGGCAAGACGCTGCGCGTCCACGTCCCCGCCGACTACACCAACATGCCCGCCAGCGTGATGGAACAGATTCGCCTGCTGGACGCCGACGTCACCGTCGACCTGCGGTGGAGCGGCGAGCGGCTCACCATCACCCCCGAGACGGCCCAGCGCAAGACGGCGCTGAAGGCGTTTTGGACCTTTGCACAGCTCTGCGAGCTGTACGCACAATAAAAGAGCCGCAAAAAGGAACCTCTTGCGAGGTTCCTTTTTTGTTTTGCTCTAAGCCGCCGCGCCAAAGTCCGGGAAGTCGATCTCGATCTCCTGGTTGCGGTCGGCAATCACCGCGTGAATCTGCATGTCAAGCCCGCAGCTTTCCGGCACGGTGCTGGTATCCGTCCCGGTCACGCCGAGGCTTCCTGCCAGCGAATCGACCAGGTCGCGCAGGGCAAATTCCATCTGCATGCCCACCGTCTGGTCGTTGATGACCCCGTCGGTGATGAGCATGTCGCAGCTCAGGCCGTTGATCTGCAGGCTCTCAAACAGCTGCCGCTCCATCTCCATCACCATCTGCACCTGCTGGTCGATCAGCGCGTCGAGCTGCGCCTGGTCGACCTGCAAGGCTTCTGCCCCGCCCATGCTTTCGAGCAGGGCGTCCATCTGTTCGCTCACGCTCTGGCGCATCTGCTCCTCCAGGGCAGGCAGCAGCTCGTCGGTCATCAGGGAGCTGATCTGCTGCTGCATCTGGCCGAGCTGTTCGGTTGGCATGGTGAAGCTGACCCGCAGGCCATTCTCCTCCTCGGTGAAGGCAAAGTCCTCAGCGGCGGTGGCTCCGTCGATGTAGAGCTGTACCATCTCAGCCTGTCCCAACGTCATCAGCTGCTGGTAGTCCATCCCGGCGGTCGCCGAAGGGGACTCGATGTACCCGCCGGTGGTCGGGTCGAGGGTGTAGGTCTTGCCGTCCAGCTGATAGGTCTCGGTATCGAGCGGGTTGCCCATCACCTCGCCGGACATCTTCATCGCCATCGTCTGCATCTGGTCCTTGAAGGCTCCCTCCATCGTCAGCTCCATCGGGATGCTGTCCGCACCCAGAGAGATGGTGCCGCTGATCTCGCCGGTCAGCCGGCCGCTTTCAATCACCGAGCTGTCGGTCAGCGCCTGGCCCATCTGCTCGATGGCCTTCTCCTTGTTCATGCCGCAGCCGGTCAGCGCGACGGCCATCACCAGCGCCAACGACAGCAGAAAAGCAAATCGTCTGCTCATGCTCTCTCCTCCTTTTTTGGGGTTTGCAAAAATCCATTCTCTTTTTTCGAACGGGCGCAGCGGCCCCTTCTGCTCCCATTATATCGGGTGAGACAGGCTTTGTAAACACCCAAAACTTTCCGGAGGAAAATTTCTTTTTTATTTGATGTTTTTGTAGTACAAAATCCGCAGGCCCTTGAGCAAGAGGTTGGGGTCCTGGACGATGGTGTGCTTGCAGTAAGGGGTGACCTTCTGCGACAGTCCGCCGGTGGCGATGACCTGCACCGGCTGTCCCAGCTCCTCCTGGATGCGGTCGATCATGCCGTCCAGCATCGAGGCGGTGCCGTAGATCATGCCGCTGTCCATCGCGTCGATGGTGTTGCGGCCGATGACGTTTTTGGGCGGGATGAGATCGATGTGCGGCAGCAGCGATGCCCGGCTGGAGAGCGCCTCCAGCGACAGCCGCAGCCCGGGCATGATGGCCCCGCCGACAAATTCCTCCCGCTCATTGATGACCGACATGGTGGTGGCGGTGCCCATGTCCACCACCAGCAGCGGCAGCGGATACTCGTGGATGGCCGCTACCGTATCCGCCACCCGGTCCGCGCCCAACGAGGCGGGATTGTCCAGCTTGATGTTGAGCCCTGTCTTCAGCCCCGGCCCGACCACCAGCGGCTTTTTGCCGGTAATGGTGCGCAGCGCGGTCTTCATCACACTGGTCAGCGGCGGCACCACCGAGGAGATAATCGAGCCCTCCATCTCCCCGGCGCTGTAGCCGTACAGGTGCAGGATCTGGTGGATTTCCACCGCGTACTGCTCCTCGGTGCGGCGGGCGTCGGTGGCCACCCGCGCGGTAAATTCGATCCTGTCATTTTCAAAGCCGCCGATGACGACGTTGCTGTTGCCAATATCTATTGCCAAAATCATTTTTGCGTTCCCCCTTCGCTATCTGCCGCCAAGTTTTAACAGCACCTTGCCCACCGCCGCGGTGATGAGCGCCGCCACAATCGCCTCCGGGATGCCGTTGGTGGCGATGACCGCCAGGATGGCTTTGTAGATTAGATCCCCCGCCACGCCCTTGGCACTGCCCCAGCTGTCGCTAAAAAAAACATAGATGAGGTTCATCACAAGCAGGGTGTTGACCATCGACCCGATAAAGCCGCAGACAGCCAGCGGGACGGTGTCGCTCTTGATGAGCTTTTTCAGTCCCCGGAACAGAAAGTAGGGGATAATCCCCACCAGGATGCGCGGCACAAAGCAGATAACAAGGCTCCAGCCGTTGCCGCTGACCCCTCCCAGCGAATAAAAGGGGCTGAAGGTGAAGGAGGTGAGCGACGGGGTGAGGGTGTTGACGATCAGGCTGGTCAGGCCAAACAGGCCGCCCAGGGCGGCGCCGGCCTTCCATCCGAGTAAAATCGAGCCTAAGATGACGGGGATGTGGATGGTGGTCGCCTTGATGGCCCCCAGTGGGATGTAGCCCAGCGGCGTCATCGACAGCACCACAATGATGCCCGCAAACAGTGCCAGTTTTACCATGTCCTGCGTCTTTTTGGTTGCGTGATTCATATTCAATTCTTCCTTTCGCTGACGTTCTTCCCTGCTGGAAGATACGTCGCAAATAAATTGTAAGCAGACTCATTATAGCCAATCCCGCCGCCGATTGCAAGGGCCATACACCAAAAACTATTCTGCCACCGTCGCGCTCTGAGATTGCTCCTGGATATAGGCTATCGCCGCCTCTTTTACCTCATCACGTCCCTCCTTGATTCCTTCGATTGTTTTCTTCACCTCAATGTCGGGAGAAACACCAATCCTCTGAGTCTGACCCCCGTCGGGTGTATAAATGCCTTGAGCAGTATGCATTACCATATTTCCTCCAGGGATTGGCAGTATCAAACAAAAGCCATTCGATCCTATGGTATTTTCACCCATCAGTGTCACTTTTTCGCCATTTTGAACCAGCATCGCAGCATACTCTGAAGCACTCTGGCTATGTTCATCAATCAAAACAACAACTTCTTTATCGTAACGATAAGCTGACCTGGGTTTTGTATTAAAATTAAAAACCGGCTCCTTAATAAATGTGCCTGGCACCGCTTCAGAAATCGACGCAGTGAGTAAACCAACCTCAGCTTCTTCAAAAAGATACGGAGGCAGATGCTGCCAACTATTAGCAGGATATTGCCGATAGTCCACAATCAACCCATCAGTGTCTTTTAAAGCATTCATCGCTTCCGCCCATTTTACTTCGTTGCCATGAACAGCACCTGACTGAAGATTCATAAAAGCAGGATTGATCACGCCGATATTCCCCTCAATGATTTCGTATGGTTTTGGCTCCCCATCTTGGAAGCTGACACCATATCGTGGTCCAGAATATTGAAATTCATCCGCATTGACGTTAAAGGTCATCTCTTTTCCATCTCGGATAACCGTAACTTCAGGTGTTTTACTATGGGAACGAAGGAGAGAAAGCTGTAGAGGATTTTTGATCTTTTCATCTGTTGTGACGCTGATGTATTTTTTACAATGCTCCACCCTATCTTCAATATCAACGCCGTCTAATTTTCGAATAATATCTCCAGGTTGAAGCGGACAGGACTCATCAAATGTTTGAAGAACAACAATCTCTCCTTCAGCAGAAACAAATTCCACATCACTAATGAGATATTCGCCAAATTCTTTTTTGATAAATTCTGAACTTCCACCAAACGCAACATGAGCATCCTGTAGTTTTGCGGTCAACGCAGCTATGATGAGGTCATAACTATGCTGGTCGCTTCCTTCCAGCATTTGAAGAATGAAGTCCGGCAGAAGATCCTCCCAATCCTCGTCCAAAATATCAAGATAAGGATAATAATATTCCATTGCATTCCAGACACGGAACAGTCCGAGCAGACGATAATTTTCATCGCTGTAATCCATATCTTCATACAGTTTCTCGTTGCAAAACATTGTAGGCTGGTTATATCCTGTATAATAATACCTGCTGAAGTCGATCGGTGCATTGAACCGATTGATGTCAGGAAGCGGCTTTGTCAACGGTTCCATATTTGCTGAAAGTTCCTCGCCAAGATATTCTTGATCAAAAACCCAGCTTGTATCCGCGATCACTACCTTATCTTCTTCCTTGGCAGATGACCATAGCGCAGTAGTCTCATCTGTTTTATACTTGATTTCACCCAAAGACAAAAGCCACTCATTGAGAATTTTGTTTGTTTCTTCGCTATTCTCTGCCTGTCTCACTTGAGGAATCAAGGCAATCAGCTCTGCGTCCCAATCTTTTTCCCCTGTCAGGAAAACAGGGTGCGTATATTTTACATATCCCCAAACTTTGCAGAGTTTTTCCAGGTTCTGTGTTTCTTGGGAGTAAACCGTTTCACTTCCTCCTCCCGCCGTCCCGGCAGGGGTGCAGGCGGTCAACATCAAACAAATCATCAGTAAAACTTCCAACCATTTCGCAAACTTTTTCATCATAACTGCCCTCCGTCTATTTTTCGTTCTGACTCAGGATGTAGTCGACCGCCGCCTCCATCAACTCATCGCGGCCTTCTTTGATGCCTTCGATGGTGGGGTGAACTTCGATGTCGGGGGCAAGGCCCACCCGCTGAGTTTGGCCCATCTCGGGGGTGTAGACACCGAAACTAGTAAAGCGAAGGTGATTGCCGTTTGGAAGTGGCAGCTCTGTCACATTTCCATCTACACCTGCTGAGCTGCTTCCTATCACAACCACATGATCTCCGGTGCGCAGATGCATAATACTAAATTCCGAACTGCTCATGCTTCTTTCATCCATCAGCAAAACGACAGGTTTCTCGTAATAAAAAGCTCCCGTCGCAACTCCTATAGAGGAAATTTTTCGATTTATGAAAGTTCCCGGAACGGATTGTGAAGGAATTGTCATAACACTATACACTGTCCCTTTTTTCTGAAGGTACATTGACAAAAACATGTGCATATTCGGGTCGGATGGATACTGCCGCAAGTCAATAATCAGCCCATTGGTATTACAAAGGTCATTCATAATCTGACTAACTACACTCTCCGTATCTCCTTCTGGAATCGAAGAAGGATTGATAACCCCAATGTTTTTTTCTAAAATCTCATGAGATTTTTCCTCTTTCCATGAAAGATTGGTGTATTGTTTCGTCCCTGTTACAGTATAGGTCTCTTCTTTTTCATTTCTCAGAATCGTAATATCCATTGTGTTGCTTTTTGATCTGAGTAGATATAAAGCCATCCCTTGATAGAGCTTTTTTTCATTTGGCACTGAAAGATATTTTTCTCTGTTTTTTTCTATTTTCTTGACCTCCGTTCCGTCCAGCCCCAAAATGACATCCCCCACCTGCAATGGACAATTCCCAAACACTTTGCACACAATCCACTCTCCTTCTTTCGTTCGTATCAAATTAACCGGGGCCAAATATTCGCCCCAAAAATCTTGCAATGTATTTTGGATTACAATTCCAGTGTGTAAATCGTGCAGATGTGCTGTCATTTCCAAAAGAACAAGCTCAAACCCTTGTCGATCATTTGCTTCTACTATCTTCGGAATAAATTCGTCCAGTAGATCATGCCAGCTTTCGTCCATAACATATATGTATGGAAAATAATATTCGATCACGTTCCACACCCGAAAGAGCCCCAACAAACGTTCTTCCTCTTTTTGATAGGAACAATTGGGATCTGTTTTTTCTCTTTGAAAACCAGGCGCTCCCTCCTGATTAAATTGAACCGGCGCCTTGCTGCGGTCAATGTTTGGAACTGGGCCGAGCTGGGATAACTGCTGCGTCAGTTCTTCGCCCAGATAGTCCGCACTGATCCAGCTGGTGTCAGCCTGTACGCTGATCTCCTCCTCCTTGGCGGCGGCCCAGAGCGGGACGCGGTTGAGGGTTCCATAGTCCACCTCCCCCAGCGAATCTACCCACTCGTGGAGGATACCGTTGACCTCGTCGGAATCGGCTTTAGAAACAGCCGGGATGAGCTTGAGCAATTCCTCGTCCCAATCCTTCTCCCCGAGCAGAAACACCGGGTGGGTGTACTTGACGTAACCCCAGACCTTGCAGAGCTTGGCGAGGTTTTCGACCTGCGCTTCGCTGTTCCCGGCCGGCTGCTGGGATGCAGGCGCGCAGGAGGTGAACAGAAGGCATAGTATCAGCAGAACAGCTAAACATTTTGCAATTTTTTTCATGGTAATTACCCCCCCCGTCTAGTTTTCATTCTGGCTCAGGATGTAGTCGACCGCCGCCTCCATCAACTCATCGCGGCCAGCTTTGATGCCCTCGATGGTGGGGTGAACTTCGATGTCGGGGGCAAGGCCGACACGCTGGGTCTGGCCACCATCTGAAGTATAGATACCCTGACTGCTAAAACTTAAGTTCATTCCGCCTGGTAGAGGCAGATAAGCAACATCACCATCCGAGCCAACTGAATTTTCTCCCATAACAGTCACATTTTCCCCATTCCGAATTGACATAATCGTGTACTCTGCCTGGCTTTGTGTCTTCTCATTCATCAAAACTACAACCGGTTTCTCATATCGTTCAACATTAGCATTTTCCTGCTTGCCCGAATATTTTATATTTTTTAAAAAAGCACCCGGGTTACTTTCCGTTGGGACTGCACAGATCAAAAATGGATTTACCCCATCCACCAGGTACTCTGCAAGATCATATACCACATAGTTGCTCGGATATTGACGCAGGTCGATAACCAAACCATCCGTAGACATCAGTTTGTTCATGAGCGAAGAAAGACTTCCTGCCTGCAAAGCCGCTGGATTTAGCAGCCCAATATTTCCGTTCAAAATCTGATATGGTTGCTCTGCTGTCTCCCGCATCGAATAATACGCCATCTCCCCTTCCACACTGACAGTCTGCTCTATTCCATCTCTCGAAATAGTCAGTTCTATATTTTTATCATTAGAGCGAAGCAAGAAATATCCGATTTTATTGATAAATTTTTTCTCCGTCGTAACAGAAAAATATTCCATTCTCTCTGCAAGTATATCCCTGATATTTTTGCCGTCCAGTTCACGGATAATGTCCCCACGCTGGAGTGGACAGTCATCTTCTAAAACCTCGGTGACAACAAATTCCCCCTCTGCCTGCATAATTTTTACTGGGACTCCATAGATGCCAGCTTCGAGAATCGTATATTTCGAATTATATAAGGCAACATGCGCATCCTGTAGTTTCGCGCTTAGCGACGCTATTGTCAATTCATAGCTCTCTTGATTTTTTCCCTCCAACATTCTGGCAATATATTCTGGCAACAGATCGTGCCAATTATTGTCCAAAATATCCAAATAGGGATAGTAGTATTCCATCGCATTCCACAGTCTAAATAAACCAAGCAGACGGTAGCCTTGGTCGCCAAAATCCATATTCTCATAGAGTGCTTCATTGGAAAAATCTGTCACCCGAGTTCCCATTAAATTAGCTGTAAATTTGACCGGCGCATTTGCCCGATAGATAGATGGAATCGGACCCAGCAGCTGCATATCCTCAGACAAATCTTCTCCCAAATACGCAATATCCTTAATCCATGAAACGTCTGCCTGAACACACAATTTATCCTCCTGCAACGTGGAGATCGACGTGGTCATACCATAGTCGATTTCCCCCAAAGACAGAAACCATTCGTGCAAAATTCCGTTGACCTCGTCGGAATCGGCTTTAGAAACAGCCGGGATGAGCTTGAGCAGTTCCTCATCCCAATCCTTCTCCCCGAGCAGAAACACCGGATGGGTGTACTTGACGTACCCCCAGACCTTGCAGAGCTTGGCGAGGTTCTCGACCTGTGCTTCGCTGTTCCCGGCCGGCTGCTGGGATGCAGGGGCGCAGGAGGTGAGCAGCAGACAGAGACACATCAACAGCGCTAAGAAGCAAATCCATCTTTTTCCCGTTTTGTTCATATTGTACTTCCTCCTCATTTTGTAGGATAGATTCATCTTAACACCGGAGAAATTCGAAAGCAATATCAAAATTAGACAAAGTTCAGACAGAAAAACCAGCAGCTAGAACAAACCCTTTCCATTGGAGCTGGGGAACCGGTTTTGACTTCCTCCCACGCTTCTGCTATACTAGCCTTGAAAGCACACAGGAGGAGGAAGGATTTTTTATGCTTAAAGGAAAAACCGTCGTGCTGGGCATCACCGGCTCGATTGCCGCCTACAAGATGGCCAACGTTGCCAGCATGCTGGCCAAACAGCACTGCGACGTGCAGGTCATCATGACCAAAAACGCCACCCAGTTCATCACCCCGCTGACCTTTGAGACGCTGTGCAACACCCGCTGCATGGTCGACACCTTCGACCGCAACTTCCAGTACAACGTCGAGCATGTGGCGCTCGCCAAGCGTGCCGACCTTGTGATGGTCGCTCCGGCCTCGGCCAACATCATCGCCAAGATGTCCCACGGCATCGCCGACGACATGCTCTCCACCACCGTGCTGGCCTGCCGCTGCAAAAAGCTGGTGGCCCCCGCGATGAACACCAACATGTACGAAAACCCCATCACCCAGGACAACCTGGAAACGCTGCGCCGCTACGGCTTTGGCATCATCGACCCGGCAGTCGGGATGCTGGCCTGCAAGGATGTCGGCGCGGGAAAGCTGCCAAAAGAGGAGCTGCTGTACAACCACATCCTGCAGGAGATCCTCTACCCCAAGGATTTGGCCGGCAAAAAGGTGCTGGTCACCGCCGGGCCTACCTGCGAACCGGTCGACCCGGTGCGCATCTACACCAACCGCTCCAGCGGCAAGATGGGCTACGCCCTGGCGCGGGAGTGCTCGCTGCGCGGCGCAGACGTCACCCTGGTCACCGGAAAGACCGCGTTGGAACCGTGGCCGTTTGTCAAGGTGGTCCCCATCGAGACCGCCCAACAGATGTTTGACGAGGTCACCTCCCGCGCGCCGGAGATGGACATTATCATCAAGGCCGCCGCCGTAGCCGATTACCGCCCCAAGACGGTGGCGGACCAGAAGCTCAAAAAGGGCGACGGGGAATTTACCCTCGCCTTTGAGCGCACCCAGGATATCCTGAAAACGCTGGGTGAGCGCAAACCGCAGGGGCAGTTTTTGTGCGGCTTCTCGATGGAGACAGAAAACATGCTGGAAAACTCGCAGGCCAAACTGGCCAAGAAAAACGCCGACATGATCGTCGCCAACAACCTCAAGGTGGCGGGCGCGGGCTTTGCCGGGGACACCAACGTCGTCACCATCATCACCCGCGACACTGTCAAGGAGTTGCCGCTGATGAGCAAGCAGGAGGCCGCCCACCAGATCGTCGGCGAGATTGTTTCCCGACTGGGTTAAGGGGAGAACGCACATGCAGGAGATCAAACTTCTTCCCAGCTCCGAGCAGGACAACCGGTACATCCACCAGCAGCTTCGGCGGTACAACCGGCAGTTTATGCGGGACTTTAAAGACTACAGTTTTCACATCAATCAGGACGGCCAAATCGTCGCCGGCATCGTCGCCGCCAGCACGATGGACACGCTGGAGGTCGAGTTTCTCTTTGTGGAGGAAGGCTGCCGCGGGCAGGGGCTGGGACGGCTGCTGCTGGAGCAGGCCGAAAATCTCGCCCGCCAAGACGGCTGCAAGCGGGTGCTGCTCAACACCTACAGCTTTCAGGCTCCCGGCTTTTACCGCCGAATGGGCTACGAGCTGCTGGCCCAGCAGAACCCCTGCTTTGGCGAGTACAGCCAGTACTACTTCACCAAAAACTTGTGAGCGCAAAAAAAGAGAAGCCTTTCGGCTTCTCTTTTTTAATATCCGCACCGGCTCAAAATCGACCGGACAAATGTGGTTTTGTGCTCGCAGTAGCTGTCCACATCATAGCGGTACTGCTCTGCCAGCTGCTCCTTGAGACGCTGGTATTCGTCCCGCGCCTGCGGGTGGGCGCGCAGGTAATCGCGGAAAGCGATGTGCTCGAGGTAGGGCTTTGCGTCCGGGTTGCAGACGTAGAGGTGGTACTTCATCACGCTCTGCTCTTCCTCATTGTAGTCCCGCGGGCGAAAGAATGCTTCCCTGCCCGGCAGACCGAGGTCTCCCTGATGGGTATAGCCGTGCTTTGCCAGCGCTGCAATCACCTTTGGCAGGTCGTCCGGGTCGCGCAGAACTGCGTCCAGATCGATGATCGGTTTTGCGCCAAGGCCCTCCACCGAGGTGCTGCCGACATGTTCGATCGCCACAAAATATTCCCCGGCGTACCGCTCCACCATCGCTTTGATCTTTGTAAATTCGGTTCGCCACTGCGGATCATAGGGAACAATCCGCACCTCTTTGGTGGCGAACTGATGTTCATTCTCCGGCAACAAAGTCGATGGCCTCCCCCAGCAGCTGGTCAAAGTTTTCGGGGTAGTCGTGGTCAAGGTCCGGGCAGAGCTTAAAGTCCACCTCGACCCCTTCTTCGTCCAGCAGCTCAAACAGCTGCTCGCTGCTCTCAAAGCAGTCCTCGTCGGCGTCACCGCAGCAGATATAGACGCGAACGCCCTTCTCCTTTAAGGCAGAAAATTCTTCGCTCCACTCCTCCAGCTCGGGCAGCCAGGGAGCGACCAGAATCAGGCCCTTTGGGGTCACCGCGCCGGAGAGCACCGCATAGAGCGCCGCGCGTGCGCCGGAATCAAAGCCCGCCAGGATGCTGGTTTCCAGTCTGGCTCCATGTTCCTGCAGGGTCTTCCAGCTCCCCGCCAGGTGCAGCGCCGCCTGCTGCTCGTCGTCCCAGCTGTAGGCGTTGGAGAACTGCTGCTCGTCCGACTGGAGACAGGCCAGGCAGTAGCCCTTTTCCTTTGCTGCCTGCCAATAGGGCACCGTGAGAGTAATGTTGCGCAGGTCGCCGTGCAACGCCAGCAGCACCGGCATGCCCGGCTGCAGGTCGTCCGCTGCCAGCACCGGCTCTGCGGCGGACTGCGCCTCCTCCTGCCGCTGGCGGCAGATGTTGGCAATCCGTTCAAAGGCCGGATCTTTGCGCAGCTCTTCCAGGTCTTCGTCCTCCATCAGGTACTCGTAGCTGTACCAGAAGCCCTCTTTGCAGACCGCCTCCTGCAGCAGATTCATCGCCTCTTTGGTCTTTCCAGCAAGGGCGGCAAAGCAGTAGGCAAAGTTGTAAATCTGCGCCTGGTTGACCTTATCGGTCTGCAAGGCCTCCTGGATCATCAGCTTAAAAGCCGCGTCGGGGCCCTGCTCATCCAGCATGGCAAGGGCATGATTGAGCAGTTGGTTATAGGTCACGTTGATCCTCTCCTGTTCCTGTGATAGCGGCACTGTACGCCCGCAAAATTCCACCATCAGCTTACCACAAACAGGGCAGAAAGTCTATCCCTGCGGACAACAAAAAATCCCGAACCGGGTTGGTTCGGGATTTTTGGAGGTTAGATTATACCATCGAGTGTGGGTCGAGAATCTTGTTGATTTCCTCGTCGGTGAATCTGCCGCTCTCGTGCAGCAGCTCGCGTACCGACTGGCCGGTCTTGATAGCCTTCTTGGCGATGTCAGCAGCAAACTGATAGCCAACCTGCGGGCAGATGGCGGTGATGATGCCGACCGAGCCGTCTACCAGAGACTGGCAGCGCTCTGCGTTTGCGGTGATGCCGGTGACGCAGTTATCAACCAGGGTCTGAACAGCGCCAGCCAGGGCGTTGATCGACTCGAACAGCTTGTGGTACAGAACCGGCTCAGCGTAGTTGAGCTCGAGCTGACCAGCCTCTGCAGCCATGGTGATGCAGACGTCGTTGCCCATGATGCAGAATGCAGCCTGGGACATAACCTCCGGGATAACCGGGTTTACCTTACCTGGCATGATGGAGGAGCCGTTCTGTTTTGCCGGCAGATTGATCTCCTGGAAGCCGCAGCGCGGACCGGAGGACATCAGACGGAAGTCGTTTGCCATCTTGGAGCAGGAGATTGCGCAGGTCTTCAGCGAAGCGGAGACGTAAGCGTAAGCATCCAGGTTCTGGGTGCCGTCGATGAGGTCGTCGGCTTTAACCAGCGGCAGGCCGGTGATCTTGGCAAGCTCAGGAGCCAGCGCATCGACATAAGCCGGGTTTGCGTTGAGCGCGGTGCCGACTGCGGTGCCGCCCATGTTGACAGCGTACATGCCTTCCAGAGCGCGGTTCAGGCGAACCAGGTCACGCTGGATAGCTTTGCGGTATGCGCCAAACTCGGAGCCCAGACGGATCGGAACTGCGTCCTGCATCTGGGTACGGCCCATCTTGATGATGTTGTGGAACTCTTCTTCCTTCTGGCCCAGGGCAGCTTCCAGACGCTCGAGCTGTGCGATTGCCTTTTTGAGCAGTTTGGCAGCGGTCAGCTTGGCAGCGGACGGGAAGACGTCGTTGGTGGACTGGGCGCGGTTGACATGGTCGTTTGGATGAACGATCGAGTAGTCACCCTTCTTGCCGCCGAGGATCTCGATGGCGCGGTTGGCGATGACTTCGTTGGCGTTCATGTTCGCGGTGGTGCCTGCGCCTCCCTGGATTGGGTCGCACAGGAACTGGTCATGGAACTGACCGGCAATGATCTCATCGCAGGCCTGGCAGATGGCGTCCTTAATCTTTTCGTCCATCTCGCCTACCATGCAGTTGCAGATTGCACAGGCTTTTTTGATTTCAGCCATCGAGTTGATGAACTCCGGCTGCAGCTTCTGGCCGGTGATGTGGAAGTTTTCCGCGCCGCGCAGCGACTGTACGCCATAGTAAGCGTCAACTGGGACTTCTCTTTCACCGATGGAGTCTTTTTCAATACGGTATTCCATTGCTTTCAACCTTCCCATTTTATAATGATAAAAGTGTCTGCCGCATCCCTCTTGGAGCGGGGCGGCCTTTTTTTGCTTTTTTGACGCAATTCTTGCATCATTTGCTTTTATTATAGCAAGGTAAGAAAAAAAATCAAGGGCCTTTCCCCATTTTTTCATCGGTTTTGACCGGTTTGGCTGATTTTTTTGCAATTTGTCCATCATTTTGGCAAAAGTTTGTACGCTTTTTCTATTGCCTTTTTTTATGGAAAAAGTGTACAATGAATGTATCGGATTGTTTGTTTACCCTATATTTCCGACACTTATCAAATCTGCAAGGATTCGATCAAACCAGAACATCAGTTTTTACTGCAAGGAGGATTTTCCCATGGATGTTTATGAAAGATCCCTTGAGCTGCACAGAAAAGCTCATGGTAAACTTCGTGTTGAATGCAAAGTTCCGCTGGAAGGCGCAGACGACCTGTCGCTGGCCTATTCCCCAGGCGTAGCACAGCCCTGCCTGGAGATTCAGAAAAACTATGAAAATATTTATGAATACACCGCAAAGGGCAACATGGTTGCTGTCGTCACCAACGGCACCGCCGTACTGGGCCTGGGCGACATCGGCGCTGGCGCCGGTCTGCCGGTTATGGAAGGCAAATCGGTTCTGTTTAAATCCTTTGCGGGCGTAGACGCTTTCCCGATCTGCCTGGACACCAAGGATCCTGACAAGATCGTTGAGGCGGTAAAACTCATGGAGCCAACCTTCGGCGGCGTCAACCTCGAGGACATCAAGGCCCCAGAGTGCTTCTACATCGAGCAGAAGCTCAAAGAAATCTGCAACATCCCGATCTTCCACGATGACCAGCACGGCACTGCCATCGTCACCCTGGCTGGCCTGATCAATGCGCTGAAGGTTGTCGGCAAAGACATCAAGGACGTTCATGTCGTTGTCAGCGGCGCTGGCGCAGCGGCCATCGCAATCACCAAGCTGCTGCTCTCCGCAGGCATTGCGGACGCTATCCTCTGCGACAGCAAGGGCGCCATCTATGAGGGCCGCGACGGCCTCAACCCGGTCAAGGCTGAAATGGCCAAGATCACTAACCCGAAGAAGATCGCCGGTTCTCTGGCCGACGTCATCAAGGGCGCAGACGTCTTTGTCGGCGTATCCGCTCCGGGCGTCCTGACCCAGGATATGATCAAGACCATGGCCAAAGATCCAATCATCTTTGCCTGCGCTAACCCAACCCCAGAGATCGACCCGGCTCTGGCTAAAGAAGCTGGCGCTGCCGTTGTCGGCACCGGCCGTTCGGACTACCCGAACCAGGTCAACAACGTGCTGGCCTTCCCAGGCTTGTTCCGCGGCGCGCTGGACGTTCGCTCCACCAAGATCAACGAGGAGATGAAGATCGCTGCTGCGCATGCCATCGCTTCGCTGGTTGCGGACGACGAGCGCAACGCCGACTACGTCATCCCGTCTCCGTTTGATCCGCGTGTTGCTCCAGCGGTTGCGCAGTATGTTGCCAAAGCCGCCATCGACACCGGCGTCGCTCAGAAGACCGACATCACTCCAGAGCAGGTTGCGGAGCACACCCGCCAGTTAGTTTCCAAGAAATAATCCCCTTTCATCCTTTCAAAAAGGGCACGCTGCCAGCTGGCAGCGTGCCCTTTTCTTTTGATTCTTCTGTGACAGAGGATTTCCTCCCCGTGGGGAACGCAGAAGGGGTACAGTCCCCGCGCACCATAAAACAGAGACACGCGGTAGAGCACCCACTGTTGGGAGCTTACCCCTTCTTCAAAAAGCAAACAATTCGATTGACTTCGGCAAAGCCGCAGGCTTGATGAAACCGTTGGCTTTCCAAATTGTCAAGCTCACAGTCGCTGGCAAACTCCTTGCATCCCTGTAGCTGTGCCCAGCTCTGGCAGGCTTCTACCAGCCGGCGGGCAATGCCGCGGCGGCGGTGCTCCGGCAGGACAAAGACGCCCTCCAGATAGCCGACCGGTCTGGTGGAGCTACCCTCCACATAGTCGCGCCGCAGCGCGCACTGGGCAAATCCGACCGGCCTCTCCCCTTCCAAGGCCAGCAGAACCGCGCCTCCGTCGGAGATGACGTCCTGAAGGGTGGCGTGGAGTTCCTCCCTGGAGTGGGAGGGCCAGAGCTGGCAGGCCAGCTCTGCCACCTGCGGCAGCTGCTGGTCAGCGGGTAGTATGCGAATCATGTTTTCTTTCCTCCTTTTTGTCGGGGCTGGTAAGCCTCCGGGAGATTTTTCAAGGACGCGGGTACTGCCCCCACATTTGGGCGACCCGGGGGAGTACAGAGGGGGCTACTCCCCCTCGCATCGTAAAGCAGGACGCTGTGGGGAGCAGCAGCTACCGAGGACGAATCTCCCGGACAGAAAGACAATCCCCGTCAACCGAAAACAAAATCTCCCAGTCGCCAAAGAAAAATCCATACACCCGCTCCGGGTCGTGCTGGTAGCTGGGGCGGGGGTCGGCGGCCAGCACCTCGATGAGCGCCGCGCGCTTGTCCTCTGGGAGCTCTTCCCCCAGCTCGGGCGGAAGCAAAACCTGCAGCGGCTGCAGCTCCAACCGGTCGGTGAATCCCCCGGTGGCCTGCGGGTGGCTGTCGGTGTAGGCAAGGTAGGGCTTGATGTCCAAAATCGGCGTGCCATCCATCAAATCTGCCCCCGCTACGCGCAGGATATGCCCAAACCGGGGATGCTTCTCCACCCCCAACAGCCGCACCGAGGACAGCCCGATGGCGTTCGGTCGGAAGGGCGAGCGGGTTGCAAAGACGCCGATCCGCTGGTTTCCCCCAAGCTTTGGCGGGCGCACGGTGGGGGACCAGGTATCGCGTACGGCCTTGGAAAACTGCCAGATCAGCCACAGATGGGAAAACTCCTCCAGCCCACGCAGCGAAAGCGGGTCCCGGTATTCCGGCTCGAAGATAATCAGCGACTCCAGCGAATCGATCAGGCCGCTCTGGCGAGGGACACCAAACTTGGTGGGAAAGTCTGTGTGAATGCGGGCAATGATTTTGACGGGGAAGGTTTCGGACATAGGGATCCTCCTTGTGATGGTGTGGCGCAGACCCTTTTTTCGTTTGGATTTTGTCTGCCTTTTATTGTAGCATATTTTTGAGGGGAGGACAATTAGGGAACTTGGAGAGAGCTCCCTACATTCTTCCGAAAAGGACGTAGGCAAAGGTTCGCCAAGGGCTGCCGTCGGGTATTTGTGTCAGGTGTAGCAGCTTACTCACCATCGGCAAAGTAGTCGCTATCGATCTTTTTCAGGCGGTAAATTTTCTGGTTGGAAACACCCAAATCATGTTCAATCATCAGCTTTGTTAATCTCTTGCCATCCACCAAAATGATGTGCTGGGCTTTCGCATACTCCTTTGCCCCTTGCGAAAACTGTGCTGTTGTGATGAATAAACCTTTCTCAATCCGCGGCGGTCCCATCATAGCACCCACAAATTTTTGAATTTCCGGCTTGCCAACCGATAGTCCCTGCCTCCATCTTTTGGCCTGAATGTAAATCAAATTAAATCCCAATTTGTCTTCGTGGATAACTCCATCGATCCCATCATCGCCGCTTGACTTAGTCACAAATCCTTCTCCATATCCCATAGCTCTCATCAAATCGACGACCAATTTTTCAAAAAAGTAAGGTGACTGCTGTAATATGACCTCCAAAAGGTCCTCTGCCAGCTGATCATTGAGCGCCTGGTACATTCTTTCCATCGTCTCTTGCGGCGTTTCGGTTTCCTCCAAGGCCACATTTTCTGTCTCTGCATCGGTTCCTTTTTCTGTTGAGTTCTCCACCTCCCGGTTTTGGAAGCGCCGAAATGATGGATAGTTTGCCAACAGCAACTTGTTTGTAATCTCAACACCACTGGAGAAAAGGGATTTTCCTTCCGCCGTTATCTCAATATATCCCCGTTTGGGACTTGCGATCAATCCCGCCTTTTTCAAATATGTATTTGCCCAGTTAATCCGATTGTAAAAAATCTTCTGCCCACTGGGGAGAGCGGCTATTTGGTCTGGTTCTGAAAGGCTTATTGCAGCAGCAACCTTGCCCTGCACTTCCTTCAACGAATGCGTTTGTCCATCCTGAATGGTCGACAGCAACGGCTTATATAATTCGTTATATTTTGGTATGCTCATTTTCTTCCTCCCCAAAACTGATGCCGCCTTTGTTCATTTTGCAGGCTATCAGTATATATTTCGTCGGTTTTCATTAGGAGCAGCTTTTAATAGGGCGACGCACTCTACATGCGCTGTCCGCGGAAAGAGATCCACCGGCGCAGCAACCTCCAGCCGGTAACCGAGGACGGCCAGCTCCTTGCAGTCCCTCGCCAGCGACGCGCTGTTGCAGGAGATGTAGATGAGCCTTTCCGGCCCCATCTGGGCAATCGCCCGCAGCACCTCGGGGTCGCAGCCCTTGCGAGGAGGGTCCACCACCACGACGTCCGGCCGCAGCCCCTCTCGGGCAAGCTGTGCAGCAGCCTCCTTGGCATCCGCGCAGAGAAAGCGGGCGTTGACTGCCCCACAGTTGCGGGCATTCTCGCGGGCGTTCTCGACCGCGTCCGGCACAATCTCCACCCCGACAAGCTCTCGCACCTTCCCCGCCATCGAAAGCCCGATGGTACCCGCACCGCAGTAGAGGTCGACGAGCAGCTCGTCCCCACGAAAATCCGCCAGCTCTGCGGCCAGCTCGTACAGCTTCTGGGCCGCCTGGCGGTTAACCTGGTAGAAGCTCAGCGGCGAAAGCGCGACCCGTACCCCACACAGGCTGTCCTCGATGGTGTCCTTGCCATAGAGGGTGCGGCAGCTGTTTCCCAAGATGACGTTGTTCTGTGCGCGATTCATATTGATGACCACCGAGGCCACCTGCGGGCAGATCTCCAGCAGCCCATCCACATACGCGTTCTCGTGCGGCATGCTGTCTCCATTGAGCACCAGGCACACCATCACCTGCCCCGACTGCTCACCGTACCGCAGATAGAGATGGCGCAAAAGCCCTCTGCCGCTTTCTTCATTGTAGGCAGAGATGCAGTGCTGGCGCGCGAAGCCGAGGGTATACTCCAGAATCTGCTCAAAAAAGGCCGGCTGCAGATCACACCCCGGGCAGGAAATAACCCGATGGCTGCGCTTGGCAAAAAAGCCCGCCACAATCTCTCCATCTTCCTCCCGGATAGGGTACTGGGCTTTGTTGCGGTAGCCCTGCTGCAGCGGCGAGGGAGTGATGGGTAGCATCTTAGGCTCCAGACCCCCGATGCGCCGCAGGTTGTCCTCTACAAACTGGGCCTTGTGGCGCAGCTCGGCGTCGTAGCTGATGTGCCGGAAGGCGCAGCCACCGCATTTTTTATAGACTGGGCAGCGGTCCTCCACTCGGTCAGGGGAGGGCTGCAGCAATTTATCGATGATGCCGAAGGCAAAGTTTTTCTGCACCTTGACGATACGCACCTGCAGCTGGTCCCCCACTGCGGTGTAGGGGACAAACACCACCATCCCATCGATCTTGGCGATGCCGTTGCCGTCCGAGGACATCGCGGTGATGGTGGCCTGCTCGATTTGATTTTTATGTAACATATTCCTTTCTCCATTCCCAAAGCAATCTGCTGACACAAGGTCTTGTTCTTTTTTTATTATAGCAAAAAAGGGCCCTGTTGAGCAACCGCAGGTTTTGTGCAGAAACAGGTTCCTGCATAAAGCCTCTGGGGGCACACCAGTCCCTGTCAAATTCCCCTTGCGGGGAGGCCCCCGCTTCTGCTATACTGTCTACAAAACACCATGCCAAAGGAGCGCCGCCATGTCCCCCAAATCCAAAAAGCCCTACAAAAAAGCCTATCTGGAAATCACCAACGTCTGCAATTTAAGCTGCGCCTTCTGCCCCAAGACCAGCCGGGAAGCGCGGTTTATCTCGGTCGAGGAGTTTGCTGCCCTCATCGAGCAGGTGCAGCCTCTCACCGATTACGTCTACCTGCACCTGATGGGTGAGCCGCTGCTGCACCCGCAGCTCGGAGAAATCCTCGCCCTGTGCCACAGCGCGGGGCTGAAGGTGTCGCTGACCACCAACGGCACCCTTCTGGAAAAGCGGCAGGAGCTGCTGCTTTGCTCCCCCGCCCTCTACCGGGTCAGCGTCTCGCTGCACAGCTTTGAGGCCAACGACTCCCACCAGACGCTGGAAGAATATGTACAGGGGGCGCTGCAGTTTTGCGCAGCAGCCGGCCGCTCCAGCGTCCAGCCCATCTGCGTGCTGCGGCTGTGGAACCGCGACAGCGCCGTCCTCAAAGCCGCCAACCAACGCAACGTCGATATCTTCCAGCAAGTACGGCAGTTTTTTGCACTGCCCTTTGACCCCGCAGAGGCGCTGGAACAGCGCGCCAGCGTGAAGCTCGCTGACCGGATATATCTCGAGACAGCCGAAAAATTTGCCTGGCCGGACATCGAGCAGGCTGACCTTTCCGACGAGGTGTTCTGCTACGGCCTACGCGACCAGTTCGGCGTGCTGGCCGACGGGACAGTGGTGCCCTGCTGCCTCGACTCGGACGGCAATATCCCGCTGGGCAACGTCCACACCCAGCCGCTTACAGAGATTCTCTCCTCCCCGCGGGCCAAGGCGCTGTATGAGGGCTTTTCCTGCCGCCGCCCCACCGAGGCCCTCTGCCGCCGCTGCGGCTACGCCCAGCGCTACGCCCGATAGCAAGGCGCCTATTCGGTCGCCTTTTTCCCCTGCAGGCGGCGGCGCACCTGGAAGGCAAGCTCGGTCACCGGAACGCTCAGCAAAAACCACAGCGCGGTGAAGCCGATACAGACCTGTCCCATCAGGTTGAGCGGCTGGTTTGTGTAGTTCCAGACATTCCATCCAAATCCCAGGTTGACCACGCACCCGGTCACAAACTCCAGCCCAGTGATGAGCAGGGTGTTGACCACGCAGCAAAACCACAGTGGCAGCCTGCCGCAGCAGCTCACCGCCACCTGACTCACCAGCAAAAAACACAACCCTCCCAGCACAAACATGCTCCAGTGGGTGAAGCCCCGCCAGATAATCTCCAACAGCGAGTAGCTGATGGCCCCGAACAAAAATAAAATCAAAACGTTCGCACATTTTCTTAACACAACATATCACCACAGCCAATTTTTCTTTAGTATGTGGCGTGGCCGCCGCGCTTATTCCTCTTGCCGCATAAAAAAACTGCCGCAGCACTTGCGGCAGTTTTTATTTTATTCTTTATCCTAAGGTCGCACCGCCAAACCAGTAGGTTCCATTTGGCAGAACGCTCCAGCCGGACACCTTGGCGGTGTCGCTGGTGGTGGTGATAACCTCGCGGTAGAGCGGCATCACATAGGCGTCGTTCAGCAGTGTCTGCTCGGCTTCGGTCAGGGTTGCCGAGCGGCTGGACTCGTCGCCCTGGATGGCGTCGAGCATCAGCTGGTCAAAGGCAGGGTTGGTGTAGCCGCAGCCCGACTGGACGTTGGAGGAGAGGTACGGCTGCAAGTACAGCTCCTGGTCCTCCACGTCGGTCTCCCAGACGCTGCACAGCACGTCGCTGTACTGCAGGCTGTTGCGGCTCAAAGTGAAGGTCGCCACATCCTGTGGGGTCAGGGTAACGGTGAAGCCCAGCGCCTCCCAGGCGGATTTGACCGTCTCCAGCACGGCGGCAGTTTCCTCGTTGTCGAGGTAGACAATCTCGATGGCCTTCTCGTCGCCAAGGTCAGCGCTCTTGCCCTCCACAACGCTCAGCGCGCTCTGGGTGTCAGCCGAAGCAGAGAGGATATCCCCTGCCATTCCGCTGACCGAAAGCAGCGGCTGGCCGCCGGCAGCTTCTGCGGCGGCGGTGCGGTCCAGCGCCTGGGAAAGCGCCGCGCGCACCTCAGCATCCTGCAGGTAGGCGTTGCCGGTGTTGGCATTGATTACCAGGCTCACAGTGCGGTTGGAAGCGGTCTCGGCAGCGGAGACGGTGTCTGCCAGCTGCGGCACCTCAACGGTGTTGCCCGCGGTGTCGGTCTGATTCTCCGGCTGGGAAACAGTGCCCTCGGTCAGCACAATGTCCCCAAAGGCCATGCCGACCGGCGCCATCTGCTCGTCCAGCATCCGGGCCACAATGTAGTCCAGCTGGACATTATCTTTGTTCCAGTAGTTTTCGTTTTTCTGCAGCACAAGCTCCTTGCCCTCGGTGTAACCGGCCAGGGTGAACGGGCCGTTGGAGACGGTGCGGGTCGGGTCCTTGGACCAGCTGTCATCCGAGCCAACCATGTCCTCGCGCAGCGGCATAAAAGCCGGCAGGGTCAGCAACTCGTTAAAATAGGCGGTCGGCTGCTTGAGGGTGACCTCCAGTGTGCTGTCGTCCACCGCTTTGACGCCCAGCTCGTCGATGGTCGCGTCACCCGCTACAATGTCGTCGTAGCCCTGCAGCACGCCCATCAGGTAGGCGTTGCTGGCGTTGTTTTCCGGGTTGACGCAGCGCTTCCAGGCAAACTCAAAGTCCTGCGCGGTAACCGGCTGGCCGTCCGACCAGGAGGCCTCCCGGATGGTGTAGGTCAGGGTGACGGTGCCGTCCTCGTTGACCGTTTCCTGCGGCATGTCCTGCGCCATGGCTGGCTGAGCGCCCTCGCCGCTGTTGCGCATCAGGCCCTCAAAGGTGTTGTTGATGACGCTGTCACTGTCGTCCGAAACGCTGAACGCCGGGTCCAGTGTCTGGCTGTCCACGCCCAGGTTCCAGGTCAGCACCTGGCCGCTGCAGTCCTCGCTGCTGAGGCCGCTGGCGGAAGCGCTGTTGCTGTCCGCCGTCTGTTCTTCTGTTGTCTGCTGCTCTGTTTCCTGCTGGGCCTCGTCGCTGCCGCATCCGGCAAACATCGAAGCGCACAGCAGCATGGCAAGCAGGTAGGCTAACGCTTTTTTCACTGTTGTACCCCCAATATTGTATTTTCCGCATCACGCGATTGATTGCAGTAATCAAATTTATGATAGCATGGTTTCTCCGATTTGTCAAAGAAAGCCGGGGGCTTGTCGGATATTTTACAGTTTGGAAAAATTTATCCGCCTACTTCCGGTGGAACACCGCCCGGATCTCCCCTGCCAGATACAGCGAACCCAGCGCGCAGACCACGCCCTGCTCCCCAGCAAGGCGCTGCGCCAGTGCACAGCCTTCCTGTGCCGAAGCCGCCGGATAGGCCGCAAGGCTGAGGGTATTCTCAATCTCCCGGGCCAGCTCCTGCGCGCCAAAAGCCCGCTCACTGTCTGCGTGCAGACAGACAAAGGCCTTGGCCACCTCAGCCATCTTGGCAAGCATCGCGGCGCTGTCCTTGTCCTTCATCATCCCGGTGAGAAAGACCACCTTTTTGCCGGGATAGTAGTCCTGCAGCGCCTGCACCGCCGCCTGGACGCACTGGGGATTGTGCCCACCATCCAGGATAAAATCGGGGCTGCGGCTCAGCCGTTCAAAGCGTGCGGGCCAGACAGTGCTCTCGATGCCCTGCCGCACCGCCCTGTCCGGGATAGCAAAGCCCTCGCCTTTGAGCACCTCCACCACTGTCAGCACGTTGGCGGCGTTTTTCACCTGATGGGATCCGGCCAGCGGCAGCAGAAGCTCCCCGTAGGTTCTGTCCCGCAGCCGCTGCCCTTCCGGTGAGGTGGAGAGCACCTGCAGCCGCTCCGGGTCCGCCACGGTGAAGCCGCAGCCCTGCTCCCGGCAGAGCTGCTCGACCACTCGCAGAGCCGCTGGCTCCTGCTCTGCCATCACCAGCTGGCTGCCCGGCTTTGCGATGCCGCCCTTCTGCGCGGCGATCTCCTCGATGGTGCTGCCCAGCGTCTCGGTGTGGTCGAAACCCAGCTGGGCAATCAGCGCCGCCGCCGGGGCCGGGATGCAGTTGGTAGCGTCCAGCTTGCCGCCAATCCCCACCTCCAGCACCACAAAGTCGCACCGGCACTCGGCAAAGTACCACAGCGCCATCAGCGTCAGCACCTCAAAGACAATCGGCGTGCCGCCGAGCTGTTCGCAGACTTCTTTGACCCGCTGCGCCGCCCGAATCAAATCATCGTCCGAGATGTCCACCCCGTCCACCTGCATCCGCTCGTTGTAGCGCCGCAGATGAGGGGAGATGTACAGCCCGGTGCGGTAGCCCGCCTCCTTTAAAACGCTGGCCAACATCGCCGCACAGGAGCCTTTGCCGTTGGTGCCCGCCACGTGGACAAAGCGCACCTTGTGCTGCGGGTTGCCCAGCAGCTCCAGCGCCTGTTTTAACCGCTCCATCCCGTAGCGCCCGCGGGGCAGAGCCGAGCTTTCAATATAATCGACCGCCTGCTGGTAGTCCATTTTCCACCACTTCCCCTTGAATCTGTGAAAAAATATCCTTCGCTCATGCGCATGAAAAAATTACATCCAAACAAAAAAGCCGCTGGCACAGAAAGTCAGCGGCTTTTCATCCTGCCGGTCAAGCTTATTTGATGTAAGCGATTGCCTCGATCTCAACCAGAGCGTTCTTCGGCAGTTTTGCAACCTCAAAAGCGGCGCGAGCCGGGCACTCCTCGGTAAAGAACTCGCTGTAGACAGCGTTCATGTCGTTGAAGTCGCCCATGTTCTGCATCAGAACGGTGGTCTTAACGACGTTCTTCATCGAAAGGCCCTCGGACTCCAGGATTGCCTTGACGTTCTCCAGCGACTGTTTGGTCTGTGCCTTGATATCAGCTGGCATCTCGCCGGTTGCCGGGTTGATTGGCAGCTGGCCGGAGATGTACATGTTGTCGCCGGCGATGATGGCCTGGGAGTATGGTCCGATTGCGCCTGGTGCATTGGTGGTTGCAACTACTTTTTTCATGTTAACCGCTTCCTTTTCTGTATTGTTCTTCGCCGCCGGCGTCGCCGGGCAGCGGACTGTGGAACAATTTGGTTCCTACTGCTATTTTAGCATAACTTTCCTGCTTGGGCAACCTTTATTTTCGTTATTTCTGATGAAGCATCAGCTTGGCACACTTGTAGACGTCGCCGCAGCCCAGCGTGATAACCAGGTCCCCCGGCTGCGCGTGGCTCATCACATAGGCGGAAATTTCCTCGAACGTCTCAAACCAGACGCAGCCCGGAATCTTGTCCGCCAGGTCCTTGGCGTAGATATTGTAGGTGTTTTTCTCCCGCGAGCCCATGATCTCCGAGAGCACCACGTGGTCGGCAATCTGCAGCACCCGCGCAAAGTCGTCCAGCAGCATGGCCGTGCGGGAGTAGGTGAACGGCTGGTGCACCGCCCACACCGCGCGGTAATCCATTGCCTTGGCCGCCTTCAGGGTCGCCTCAATCTCCGCCGGGTGGTGGCCGTAGTCATCGGCGATGGTGACGCCCTTGTTTTCGCCCATAATCTCAAACCGGCGCCCCGCGCCCTGAAAGACGCTCGCCGAAGCGATGGCCTGCTGTACCCCGCAGCCGACCTCGATGGCCGCGGCGATGGCCGAGATGCTGTTGAGGATGTTGTGGTCGCCGGGAACGTTCAGCAGCACTGTCCCCAAATTTTCGCCCCGGCAGTACAGGTCATAGCGGGTGTGCCGGCCGTCGGTGTGGACGATGTTTTTGGGGTAATAGTCGTTGTTCTCCCCCATGCCGAAGGTCAGCATCTTCTTGCCCGCTACCCCCTCAACCGCTTTGCAGGCGTTGGCGTCCTCGCCGTTATAGATGACCGCCTTGGTTGCCATCTGCGCAAACTGATGGTAGGAGGCAATGACGTGGTCCATCGTCTTAAAATATTCCATGTGGTCGGCGTCGACGTTGAGGATGACCGCGATGTCCGGGTGCAGCTTGAGGAAGTGGTCCTCAAACTCACACGCCTCACAGGTCATGATGTCGCTGCTGCCCAGCCTGCCGCTGCCGCCGATGGCCGGTAGCTTGCCGCCGACCACCGCCGAGGGGTCCATGCCGCACTCCATCAGCATCTGGGTGAGCAGCGCGGTGGTGGTGGTCTTGCCGTGGGTGCCGCAGACGCAGATGCAGCTGTCAAACCAGCTGGTCACCAGCCCCAGCAGATCGGCGCGCTCGATGGTGGGCACGCCGCTGGCCCGCGCCGCCATCAGCTCGGGGTTGTCGTCCATGATGGCGGCGGTGTGGACAATCAGGTCTGCACCCTTGATGTTCTCGGCGCGCTGGCCGATGGTAACCGGGATGCCAAGCTTCTCCCGCTCAAAGTCGATGGTGTCGCCGGGGTTATTGTCCGAGCCGGTGATGTAGTATCCCATGCCGTGCAGGATCTGCACCAGTGGAAACATGCCCGAGCCGCCGATGCCGATGAAGTGGATGTGTTTTTTATCCTTTAAAAACTCCCTGTGGATATGTGTCATTGTCAACCCGCCTTTTCTTCAAATCGTATTGTTGGCCATTGGCCCGCGAAGCCTTACCCTTATTATATATCAAAATACGCAAAAAATAAACTGTGATCAAGCTGCGTTCGCAGGCAATTCATGAATTGGTTTTATGGGAGCCTTGGGCTTTGACCTCGCGGCACCCAATTTTGCAAAAGAGCGTTTTTAATATTGGGGCGGAGCGTCTGCATTGGGTCCTAGGGGCTACCAGCCCCAATAAATTCCACCCCTCTGCGTATAGCGGCCTGCGGCAGCGCCCATACTACCCTTGACCACAACATTCCATTTTACCCGACACAAAGGAGAATTGCCATGAACATTACCGATATCCGCATCCGAAAAACCTACACCGAAAACCGCCTGCGCGCGCTGGTCTCGATCACCGTCGACTACGACCTTGCCGTCCACGACATCAAGGTCATCGAGGGGCCGGAGCGGCTGTTTGTCGCCATGCCCAGCCGCAAGGACGAGAACGGCAGCTTCCGGGACATCGCCCACCCCATCACGCCGCAGGCCCGCAAGCAGCTTGAGGATGCGGTGCTCAGTGCCTATGGGCAGTATCTTGCGCAGCAGCCTGCCTCCCCCGAATCCGACTCCGGAAACCTCTTGCAGACCGCCCGCCAGACCGCGCTGTGGGAACAAAACCTCTACAACGCGCCGGACATCACCTATCTGGATTAAATTTTTCGCACACCAAAGCGGCCCCTCCCGGGTGGAGACCGGGAAGGGCCGCTTGCATTTTTTGTTTATCGCTTCTGCGAAATTACTTTCTCTTTCTGGTCAGGGCCACGCCGCCTACCAGAGACAGCACGGCAAGGCTTGCCATCAGGCCAACCAGATCGTCCGCGCCGGTCTCGGGGTTCACCTTGTCGGAGCCGCCGCTGAGGTAGTCATTGGTCTCGCTGTTCTCGCCGTAGCCGGGAGCCGGCTGGGAGGTGCTGCCGCCGTTGTTGTCAACGTCGGTGCTTGGGGTCTCAGTCTCAACCTCGGCGCTGATGTCCAGCTTGGTTGGGGTCAGGACGTAGTTTCCAAGGGTTCTGGTCTTGAGCTCCATGGCCTCATTTTCCTCGCTGTAAACCGCGTCGGTCGCCTTGAGCGCACCGTTGACAATCTGGTACATAAACATCTCCTGCTCCACCGGAATGGTCAGGGTGCCGGTTGCGCTGAACTCATCCAGCTCGCCGCGGAAATTGTAGAAGTACAGATCCTCGATGTACCGGTCGGCAATCGCCTTGTCATAGGTGCGGTCGAAGTCGAGCATCACCTTGTCGCCGCCGAACATGCGGACGGTGAAGTAGGCGTCGTCGTTGAAGTTGAAGGTTGCAGTGCCGTCCTGGTCCTCCGCCACTTCCCAGACAGCCTTCTCATAGACGTTGTTCTCCCAGTCAAAGTCGACCAGGTTGTCCGCTTTCGGATTGGCGAAGACGCCCTCGATCTGAATCTGCTCGGTCTTGTTCTGGCTGTAGCGCTCGGAGACATAGATGCCGAAGTTAAATTCCAGGTCGGTGAGGCTGTTGTAGCTGTCCGCTGTCTGCGCTTTGATGTAGAGTGCACCCTTCACCAGGCCGCTGTCCTTGGACTCGGCGCGGTAGAAGTCGGTGCTTTCGATAATGGTTTTGGATTTATCGATAAAGTTGATCTTCCAATTCTTGTCGATGCTGCCGGTGTACGGAACGTGGCCGGTCATCTCCTCCTTGGAAGCGCCGATGGTGACACTTTCACCCTCGGCGGTGGTGTAATACAGCGGGATGTACAGGTCATCGCCCGGCTGCAGGTCGATCTTGTTGTTCTCTTCCAGGTCATAGCTGAGGACTTCCTCTTCGCGCATGACCTTGATCTGGCCGCCGAAGCCAAACTCGTTTGGCCAGCCTGGCTTTTCCTCGCTGACCACACCGGTCGCGATGTCGGCAAAGGCCGCAGTGCTCATTGTGAGCAGCATGGCGGACGCCATCGAAAATGCAATCCATTTTTTCATCTGTGATTTCCTCCTAAATGGTTCTGTTCTGTCGGACTCCACAGCTGTCTTTTTCCCTGATTTTGGTTTTCAAAAATGTTTGCCGCTTGAAGTTCTCCACGCACTTCTTACGCCTGTCGCTATTATATACGTTCCTGCCCCATTTTGCAAGAGGGTTTCGCGTGGTAATTTCTTGGTTTTCTGGCGCTTTTGGGGTGAGGTTCTTCTTTCTTCCTCTGCGGGGAGGAGAGGGTGAGTTAAGCTAACTTGCCTTTTGTGAAAACTGCTAGAGACCATGCCCTGCGAGATGGTTGACGCACAACCGTCCACAGGAAGGTTGTGCGGGGTGCTACAGGGCAGCCATTTCTCGAAGTCTTTTTCTCTTGTAAAAATTCCCCTCATAATTCCCATTTGGGGGAAAGTGATAAATGTGACTTGGCACTTGAACGATAAGATTTTCGAGCTTCGCAGCCTTTTTTAAAAGGCTGGCGAAAGCTTTATTTTGCAGGCACATAGATTCGCCCACAAAAAGAGGCGCTGAACCAATCGGTTCAGTGCCTCTTGTCTTTAGGATAGCTGTTTGGTCATCGAGATGTGCGGGCAGAACTCGTCCAGATATTCCTCCCCTGACTCGGTATATCCGTGCTTTTTATAAAAGCCCTTGGCCTGCACCTGCGCGCTCAGGTGGGCCTGCGCCGGGCCTTTTGCCAGCTCCACAATTTTCTGTTCGCACGCTTCCAGAATTTTGTCGCCCAGCTTTCTGCTGCGGTAATTTTCCAACACGCAGACGCGTCCGATCTGCCAGACCTTGTCCTCTCCTAAAAAGATGCGCGCTGCGCCAATCGGTTCGTCGCCGTCGTAGACCGCCAGGTGCCAGCTGATGTTATCGGTGTCGTCAAACTCCACCTGGAAGCCCTGCTCCACCATAAACACACTTGCCCGGACAAAGAAGGCGTCGTCGCTGCCCTTTTTGCCGTGGGTCCAAACCATTTTTACATCCTGTCTTTTTGCCAAATCGATTCCTCCTTGCTTGTTTGCTTAGCTTTATTATAGCCGATTACACGCCGCAAATCAATTTGATCAGCAGCAGAAAAACGCAGCCCGGGACACCGAACACGCAGCTGACCAGCAGGGTGGGCGCGGTGACGCTCAGCCCCAGCGAGGGAAGCAGCGCCTCCATTGCGAGCAGGCAACCGCCTCCGCTGACGGCGGAGAAAATAGTTCCCCGCAAAAAATAATGGTGGTTTGTCAAGAACAGCGCCTGCACGCCGGCGCAGGCGGCCAGGGCCAAAAAAAGAACGGTTTGATCCATTGACCTTCCCTCCCTTTGTTGCTATTCTATATGTATGGGACATGCGCTCCTTTTATGCGCAGCCAAAAGGAAAGAAGGTTTTGTCATCATGAAGGTTCGTTTCATCGCGCAGGCTCCGGAACAGTTTACCGGGGAGCTGCGGTTTGCTGTCATCGTTTGCCGCCATAAAGAAAAATGGGTTTACTGCCAGCACCGCCAGCGGGAGAGCTTTGAGATCCCCGGCGGCCATATCGAGCCGGGCGAAAATCCGGAGCAGGCAGCCCGCCGCGAGCTGTACGAGGAGACCGGCGCGCTGGACTACACCCTGCAGCCGGTCGGCGTCTACGGGGTGGAAAAGGACGGAGTTGAAGATTTTGGCGCCCTGTACTTTGCGCAGATTCACTCCTTCGGCCCGCTGCCGGAACAGTTTGAGATGAGGCGCATCTGTCTCTGCGAGCAGATGCCGCAGCCGCAGACCTACCCACTCATCCAGCCGAAGCTGCTGGAGTGGGTGCAGCAATTTTTGCTGAAGCAGACCATCCCGGAATAGGGGTAGGCCCTATCTCCCTTCCGGCAGTTTGTTCGGCTGCGGCAGGAGCGGGTTGGCAAAATGCCCTGCTCGGTCGTAGAGCACGCAGTAGCCGTCGCTGAGCACCTGCCTGGTTCCCTCGTCCAGCGGCAGTGCAATCCAGTCCGGCTCCACCAGGCCAAACTCGATCTCCGCCCCTCCCTCATACCAGGCCCGCACCGAGGTACAGGCCCCGTAGTATTCTGTCTGCTGTCTGCATACCTTCCCAAAGAGGGATGGGAAACGATTTTCCGCCAGCAGCCCTTCCCGGCGCGCGGTCAGGATGCACAGATCCATGTCGGAATCGGGACGGTTTGTTCCCCGCGCCCAGGAACCCACCAGAATCACGCTTTCGATGCTTGTTTCCTCCTGGCCCACTGCCGCAGCGCCTCTATTATATTCAGCAGCATCTTGTTTCCTCCTCGACCGTTTTTTCTTATCGTAACGGATTTGCCCGATAAAATCAAGTCCCCTGTGCGTCCTGCTGAAAACAAAATCGCCCTCCTTTCAAAGAGGGCGATTTTTCTTTTACCATTATGAATTTGCCTGGGAAGAAAACTTCATCTTGGCCTGCTGGACCTTGTCGGCAGGAGCCTGCTGGGTCTGGTACCAGCCGCGTTTCTGCATCTCGGTGAACACATCGTGCTGGATCTGGTGCTCCTCCGAGAGCAGGTTCATAAACTCGTTCATCAGCGAAGGAGACGCGCACTCGTTGGCGTAGTTGTTGTAGTTTTCGGTCATGAACTTTTCGGACGAAAGCGCGTCGCAGAGGATCTCGCGGTCGTTGAGGGTGTGCTTTTGCATTTCGGTTCGCTCCTTCCTTTTTAAGCCAAGAGGTTGAGCAGCTTGTTTTTGTGGATTTCGTGCTTGGAGGCAATCTGCTCGCAGCAGGCTTTCAGCTGCTGATCCTGGGTCATCCCGGCATACATCTTAAATTTCTGGATCAGGATCTGCTCCTGTCCCAGCTGCTCCTCGATGGCGGTCAGCTCTTTGGTGGTCAGGTTCATTGTCTTTCACCTCATCAATCAATGTAAGCACTGTGGGCTTCCTTTTCAGTATGCCCAGCCGGAGAGGTTTCATCCATTTTTCAGTCCCCTTGATACCAAAATCTGCAGCGAAGGTGCAAAAGTCTCTAGTCCTTGCTTGCCAACACAAAGTTGACCTGGCCTGCCGACACATCCACTGATGCGACCCGGACAGTGCACTCCTGGCCAATGCGGTAAAACATTCCCCTGCGGGTTTCTTTGAGCTGGATGTTGTCCTCCAGCAGGTAGTCGCCCATCGGCAGGTCGCGCACCGAAACCATTCCCTCTACGCCGTTTGGCAGCTCCACATAGAAGCCGTAGTTGGTGACGCCGGTGATCCTGCCGGTGAAAACTTCCCCGATGTAGTGGGACATATATTCCGCCTTGTAGCAGTCCTCGCAGTCGCGTTCAATGTTCATGGCGTTGACCTCCATCTGGCTGGAGTTTTTACTGGCTGCCGGAACAAAACTGCCGTAGCGTTTGAGCAGCTTGTCCTTAGGCATACCGGAAAGATAGCTTGTCAGAATGCGGTGGATCGCCAGGTCCGGATAGCGTCTGATTGGCGAGGTGAAGTGGGTGTAATTATCCAGCACCAGACCAAAATGTCCGATATTCTTTTCCGAATAAACCGCCTTGGACATGGTACGCAGCAGCTGATTGTTGATGACCGGTTCCAGCTCGGTGCCGCGCACACTCTCCAGAATATCCGCAAAATCCTTGGGCTGTGGATTTTCCAGCAGCCGGTCCGCGCGGATGTTCAGGTGCTCCAGCAGCTCGTGCAGCAGGTTCACCTTGATGGCCTGCGGGCGGTCATGGACGCGGTAGATAAACGGCAGCTCCTGCTCAATCGCTAGGGTCGCAGCCGCCTGATTTGCGGTGAGCATAAATTCCTCGATCATCCGCTCGCTTTCTCCGGTCGGGCGGGCCACAATGTCCTTGATCTTTCCGTCCTCGATGATAAATTTGGACTCGTTGGAGCTGATGTTCATTGCCCCGCGGTCAAAGCGCCGCTTGCGCAAAATCTGTGCCAGCTGCTGCATCAGGTGGATCTGTGGAAGCAGCTGGTTATATTTTTTCAAAACCTCCGGCGAGGCGCTGCCGTCCAGGATGGTGTTGATCTCCGCGTAGACACCCTTGACCCGCGAGCGGATATAGCTCTTGACAAAGCGGAAGCCCTCGATCTCGCCGCTCAGCTTCAGGGTGACCAGCGCCGAGAAGGTCAGACGCACCTCGTCCGGATTGAGCGAGCAGATGCCGTTGGACAGCTCCTTGGGCAGCATCGGGATGACCTGATCGGCGTAATAGATACTGGTGCCGCGGCGGTAAGCTTCCAGATCCAGCGGTGTGCCCGGACGGACATAGTGGCTGACATCGGCGATGTGGACGCCAAGATACCAGTGCTCGTCGTCGCGCTGCAAGGAAACCGCATCGTCCAAATCCTTGCTGTCGGCTGAGTCGATGGTGAAGATGTCCATCCCGGTCAGATCCATGCGGTCGGTCAGCTCCGACAACGGCACACCTTCTTCGGCAATCTTTCTGGCCTGCGCCATCGTCTCCTCGTCGAAGGTCAGCCGCGCATTGTAGCTTGCCAGCACCGCCTGGCAGCAGACCTGCGCCGACTGTCCATCGCCGAAGGTCTGCACAATCTCAACCTTATGGAAGGAATGTCGCTGCGCCCGGCTGGCGATTTTGACCAGCACCTTGTCCCCTTCTTTGGCGCCATTGAGACAGCCCTTTTCCACCTCCATCAAAAAGTGGATCAGCCGGTCCGGCCGCACAAAATATCCGTCTGGCTGGCGCACCACAACGCCGGTGAAGGGTTCCTGATTAGGCTGCAGCACCTTTGCCACCGAGCCTTCCCGCTTCTCCCCTTCGGTCCGCTGTGGGACCAGGCGCACCATGACCACATCGCCCGGCATACAGCCCAGCATGTATTTGCGGCGAAGGTAGATATCCTGGTCGCGGCCGGTGATGGGCGCCTCTCCCTCCTTCGGTTCCGGACGGGCAAAGCCGAATTTTTCATTGATCGAAACAATCCGCGCCTTCACAAACTTCTGTCCGTCGGTCAAGGCCACTGAGTTGCGCCGCCGCCAGATTTCCCCGGACTGTTCCATCTGCGACAGCAGCTGCACATAGTCCTCGTGCTGGTCACGCTTGACCTGTGCCTGCGCCTCCAGCGCGTTTACCTCCAGCGGCTCTCCCTTTTGCCGGTGCAGGATGTACAAAACTCGCGATTTCAAATCCTTCCGCGCAAATCCTGCCGGCACACGAAATGGCTTTCTGCGTTTTTTCCTTCTTCTTGCCATAGTCCTTTCCCCCTTTTTTCTTATTATATCTCTTTGTCACAGTCCTAGCAAGCAAAACCCCCATTTTGCACAAAAAAATAACCGCCCCTTAACATCGGGACGGAAAAATTTTGTCGAGATTTACAAGTTTGTCGAATTATGGTATAATATTCCCCATAGGCGGGGCGGTCAACTCCGAAAGGAGGTGATCGCATGACCGTAATCGAAGTCTGCACTTTGATTATGCTCGTCATCGACGCTATTGCTCTTGGCATGGCTATCATGTCAAGAAAATAGCCACTCCTTAAAGCAATAAAAGAAGCGGCCGATTTTCAAGTACATAAAATATTTAGAGTTGGCCGCTTCCTACTGCAACTAGGAACCCGCCTTTGTGGTATCATTATACCACACCAAAGCGCCCGCGTCAAGCGGGCGCTTTTTTAGTTTACAACCTTGTCGAATTATGGTATAATATCCTCATGCCAGAAGGTGGCAGCGGTTGTTCCCCTACCTCGAGACGAGGGGAGGTGGCCGGCATGACAGCGATGGAAGTTTACGCACTTCTTACCTTGATTGCGACGGTTGTCTTTGGTGTCTTAAACCTGACATTAAAGAAATAACCGCACCCTAAGTAATAGCGCGGTCTTTCTTCAACTATAACGATTATAGGGGGAGACCGCCCGTTGCAGCGGGCAGCCACCTTCTTGGCTTTTATTATATCACGCAAATTTTCCCGCGTCAAGCGGGCGCTTTGGCGTGGTGAGAATCGACCTTGTCGATTCTCGAGGAATGCAGTGCCCGGCTTTGTCGTTCGCAAACTGAAAGCATCCCTTGTCAAGCGGGCGCTTTTTTTGCCACGCTTTTTTTCAAAAAGGCAACAAAAAACCCACGCCTTACGGCGTGGGTTTTTTCGTGCTTGGTTAAAGAAGCAAGTTAATCAGATAACTTATTTCTTGAGAGCCAGAGCGCCAGCAGCAGCTACAGAAACAACTGCCAGGGAAACAGCCAGACCTACAAAGTCCTCAGCGCCGGTTTCCGGGTTTGGTTTTGCAGAAGTGGTGTTGTCGGTAGCAGGGGTCTCGGTGGTTGGCTCTTCAACAACTGGGGTCTCATCTACAGGCTCTTCCTGACCGAGTTCCTCGGTGGACAGAACGTAGTTGCCCAGGGTCTTGGTGGAGAATACGAAACCGTCAACCTTCTTGTTGGTGTGAGCGATAGCGTAGTCCTCAACGTATTTAGCGTCAACCTCTACAAAGTTGCCGTCCTCGTCGATTTCGTAAGGAACCAGGGAGGAGTCGTCGGTAACAATGATCAGTTCGCCGGTTCTGGAGAAGTTAGCGTTGTCGTTGTCGAATTTGTAGAAGGAGTCAGCCTCAGCATCCATCTCGCCAGCGATAGCTTTGTCGTAAGCGGTGGACAGGTCGAGGTACATGGACTCGCCGGAGTACATCTTAACGGTGAAGAATGCTTTGTCAGCGAAGTCGAATACAGCGGTGCCGTTCTCGCCCTTCTTAACTTTCCACAGTTTTGCTACGGAAGCGTCGTTGGTCCAGTCAAAGTTTACATATTCCCAATCGTTGTTTACATAGGTACCAGATACCCAAACCTCGTTGGTCTGTTTGCCGGAATCGTTGTCAGCAACGTATACGTAGTAGGTCAGGGTCTCGGAATCAACGGTCTTCCAAGTATCCTCGAGAGTGATCTTCAGGTATACAGCGTTTGGCATGATCTCATCGGTGAACTCGCTGTAGGAAGCGTAGTCGGTAGCGGTAGCTTTGTACAGCTCAGCCTTCTCGATCAGCTCAGCAACGCCGGTGGATTTCTCGATCAGGTTGATGGACCAGTTCTTGTCAATGTTGCCGGTGTAGTGGCCGTAGTCAGCCATGACTTTGTCCTCATCAGCAGAGTCGATGTATGGTTTGTCGATAACATCGTCGGTAGCTTTGATCTCAGCCAGGTTAACGGTAACAACAGCGTCGTCCCAAGTTACGGTCTTGCCAGCATCAACCATCTTCTGGAACTGCTCATTTACGTTGTCGATGAATTCCTGAACTTCGTGAGCATCGTCCATGTCTTTGATGGTGTAGGTCTTGCCGTTGATAGTTGCTTTCGCAGACTCAACAGTTCTCTCTACTTCCTTATCATCAGAGTCAACAACTACAACAGTTTCTGGAACTCCAATCAGTTCTGGGGCAACAGCAGCCTGTCCCGGATTACCAGTAACTGCTTTAGTACCAAATACCGCATTATTTACATAAACTGTCACAGTATCGCCCGACGCATCAAAATCATCTGCTTTTTCTACTTCAACAGTAACCGTTTTTGGAGTATAGTCATCCTCAGCTACATCTGCATCAAACAGGGAATTGTATTTGGAATAAGAAATACGGATATCGACTTTTGCTGTGTCACCATCAAAGGTGATGCTGCTAGCATTAAATGTCTGATCACCAATAGTAACACTTGGTCTAGTTGCAGTCCCCCAAGCAGCCCGGAGCTTAATCTGAATGTCAGCGCTACCAGTCAGATTTTCTACACCACCCAAAGTAGGATCGGAAGCTGTCTGCCCCAGATTAAAATAAGATTTATCCAGCTTTACACTCTTGACAGCGTCCTGAGCATCGGTACCCTCGGTCCAGGTGTTCTTCCACTGATACTGATCGTCGGCATACAGAGGCATCCAGATAACGTCACCTGGCTCGAAGTCAACAGACTCGCTGTCGTTCAGCTCGGTGGTGGATTCCTCAATGATGTCACCATCTTTGTCGGTTACAAACAGCTCGCCATCGAACTGGAAGTTGGACGGCCAGTCTGCTTCCTGATTAGAGCCAGTGCTGTAGGAAATGGCGAAAGCGTTAGCGCCCATGCCAAGTACCATAGCAGAAGCCAATGCTACGGAAAGTACTTTTTTCATAGTCTTTCTTCCTCCTAAAAATTTTTCTTTGCCTTTTTGGCGGCAAAGTTTGGTTTGATTTGTGTTTTAAACGACACTCTGCAGCAAACAAAAGGGCCTGCCAGCGGCCTGCCGTCCAAAGCACCGAGCGGAAGATTCTCCACAATCTCCCTTGCTCTGCCAATACTATACCACAACGCCTGGCAAAATGCAAGCCCCTTTCGTAAAAAAAATGTAATTTTTATCCCGCCAAAGTAACAGCGATGTCATTTTTTCCGTTTGATAATCAACAGATTTTGGCGTGATTATGCGGTTTTTCTGCCGCCATGCCGTCGAAGTCTCCGACAGAAATTTTTTTGTAACTTTTCGGGGGCGGGGTTGGTTTTTTATAGCGTTCGTTACATTTAATCGCTGGCGGGGGCCCAGCGGGGCCTCAATGCGAGGGAGCGCAGAGGGGCAACGTCCCTCGCCAACATAAAAAAGCAGCCCGCTTACAAAAACGGGCTGCTTTCTGTTTTTATGAAGATCTTAGCAGCGATTGCAGTCTCTGTTTGCAGAGCCTTTCAGCGAAGAACCGTTGTTTCTGGAAGAAGAACCGTTCAGGCTGCTGCCGCCGCGTCTGGAAGAAGAGCCGTTCAGGCTGTTGCTGTCACTTCTGGATACAGCGCCGCTCAGGGTAGAGCCGCTGCTTCTGGACGCAGAGCCGTTCAGGCTGTTGCTCTCGCTTCTGGATACAGCGCCGCTCAGGGTAGAACCGCTGCTTCTGGACGCAGAGCCATTCAGGTCACTGCCATTGCTTCTGGACGCAGAGCCATTCAGGTCACTGCCATTGCTTCTGGATGCAGAGCCATTCAGGTCGCTTCCGTTGCTTCTGGACGCAGAGCCGTTCAGCTCGCTGCCATTGCTTCTGGACGCAGAACCATTCAGGTCGCTGCCGTTGCTTCTGGACGCGGAACCATTCAGGTCGCTGCCGTTGCTTCTGGAAGCAGAGCCATTCAGGTCGCTGCCATTGCTTCTGGAAGCAGAGCCATTCAGGTCGCTGCCGTTGCTTCTGGAAGCAGAGCCATTCAGGCTGTTGCTGTTGCTTCTGGATACAGCGCCGCTCAGAGTGGAACCGCCGCTTCTGGAAGCAGAACCTCTCAGATCGCTGCCGCTGCTTCTGGAATCGGAGCCGTTGAGGCCGCCGTTTTCGCTTCTGCTGACAGCGCCTTTCAGGCAAGAAGATGCGCTTACGCCCACAGAAGCACTAACAGTCAGTACAGCCGCAACTGCCAGGGAAAGTACTTTCTTGTTCATAAATTATCGCTCCTTTTTTTGGGTCTGAGGCTTTTTGCCTGTCCACTAAGCCACGGGCAAAAAACTTCAAGATAGTAAAAATGGGATCAATTTACAAAATCTCCATTATATACGGTTTTATTTTATCACAGCTGTCCGCTAAAATCAACCGGATTCCAGCGGTGGCAGCCATTTTTCCACAGCTTTTTTATCAGAAACGCCTTATCCCACGACCACATACCGGCCGAGGTCACGGGTTCTAATCACATAGCCGCTGATCTTTTCGCCGTCTTTGCCGATCGTATATCCGTCCGCGTACTGGGCTTCCACCTCATCAATACTGCCGTCTTCTGCGATTTCATAGACCTGCTGGTCCTCATCCGCCTGCAAAAACAGCTCGCCGGTGCGCAAAAAGCCCTCTTCCCCAGTGTCAAACTGGTAGAAGCGGTCCGCTTCCAGGCCGGTTTCTTCCCAAACCGTCTGCGCAAGCTGACGGTCATACTCTGTATCCAACGACAGGTAAACGCTTTCGTTTTCCTGCATCCGAACAGTAAAGAACGCATTGTCGCCAAAATCAAACACCGCGCTTGCTCCGCTGGCCGATACGCTGACGCCGGTGGCCGCCATGCAAAGGGCCAGTGCCGCGGCTGCAATCCATTTCCTCATCGCTTTTTCCTCCTTTTTGCTGGGAAGTTCTACACTTCCCGGAAATATCTTCATTATATACCCAGCGCCCCAAAAAAGCAACCTCACCGGAAGGGAAAATTTTCCCAAAAGCGTAAAATAGCTCCCCTTGTCACAGCCGTGAAAGTTACCCCGCACAGTTGCAAAAGAAATACGGACGTGCTACAATGGAAAAAGGAAGGATTTACCGGCGGCTAACAACGTTGCCGCTCCCGTCCGATCAACAAGAAAAGGACTGATGACCATGAAAATTGAAACCCAATGCCTGCACGAGGGCTACACCCCTCAAAACGGACAGCCGCTGACGCTGCCGATTTACCAGAGCACGACCTATAAATATGAATCTACCGCCCAGGTAGCCAAGCTGTTTGACCTGACCGCTGACGGCCACATGTACTCCCGCATCTCCAACCCAACGGTAGCCGCCGTGGAGGAAAAGATCGCCGCGCTGGAAGGCGGTGTGGGTGCGCTGTGCACCACCTCCGGACAGGCCGCTACCCTGATTGCGGTGCTCAACATCCTGAGCGCCGGGGACCACATCCTGTGCTCCTCCACCATCTACGGCGGTACCATCAACCTGCTCGCCGTCACCCTCAAGCGCTTTGGCATAGAGACTTCATTTGTGGACGCAGATGCCGATGAGGAGACCCTCAAGGCTCAGATCCAGCCCAACACCAAGGCGGTCTTTGCCGAGACCATCGCCAACCCTGCCATCGCGGTGCTCGATATCGAAAAGATGGCCCGCGTCGCCCACTCCCACAACATTCCGCTGATTGTGGACAACACCTTCGCCACCCCAATTCTCTGCCGCCCATTTGAATTTGGCGCGGACATCGTCATCCACTCCACCACCAAATACATGGACGGCCATGCCACCCAGGTCGGCGGCGTCATCGTCGACAGCGGTAAATTTGACTGGACCAACGGCAACTTCCCGGAATTCACCGAGCCGGATGAGTCCTACCACGGCGTGGTCTACACCCGCGATTTCGGAAACGCAGCCTACATCACCAAGGCCCGCGTCCAGCTGATGCGCGACCTTGGCTGCTACCCTTCCGCTGAGGCCGCCTTCCTGCTCAACCACGGGCTGGAAACGCTGCACCTGCGCATGGAGCGCCACTGCCAGAACGCCGACAAGGTGGCCCACTTCCTGGCAAGCTGTGACAAGGTGGAATCGGTCAACTACCCCACTCTGGAAAATAACCCCTACCACGCGCTCGCGCAGAAGTACCTTCCTAAAGGCTGCAGCGGCGTCATCGCCTTCACCATCAAGGGCGGGCGCGACGCTTCCATCCGCTTTATCGACAGCCTGAAGCTGGCTTCGCTGGTAGTTCATGTCGCCGATGTGCGCACCTTGGTGCTGCATCCGGCAAGCTCCACCCACCGTCAGCTGACCGATGAACAGCTGGTTGCCGCCGGCATCAGCCCCGGCCTCATCCGCCTGTCGGTCGGCATCGAAAACGTCGATGACATCATCGAGGATTTAAAACAGGCTTTGGAAAAGGCATAATGCCAATTCCGCCTTTCCTCGGATGTTCATAAATAAAAAAAGAAAAGATAGACTGGAGGTATTAGCCATGAAAAAACTTCTTACCATCGCTCTGGCTGCTTCTATGATTCTTGCCATGAGCGTAAACTCCTTCGCACTTGGAAACTACGTCCTCTCCACCGACGAGCTCGGCACCGAGGAGGAAACCACCGTCGAGGAACAGACCCCTGAAGTTCAGGAGCCGGCAGAGGAAACCGTTCCGGAAGAGACCGTCAAGGCCAACCCGGACACCGGCGCTGAGGACTTTGTCGGCGTCGCTGCTGCCGCTGCAGTTGTTGCCGGCATCGGCATCGCCGCGCTGAGCAAGAAACACAAATAGTCTAAACAGCCTAAAGGAGCTGGGGAAATTTCCCCAGCTCCTTCTTTTTTATCCTCTATCCAATGTTGTCAAGGTGGATCTTCTCCAGCCGGTCCGAGCTGACGCTGGCCACCGTCACCGGCCCCAGCAGCCGCGGCTTATCCGCGGGGACAAAGGTTGGGGTGTCCGCTACATTTCGCAGCCGGTCCGCATACTGGGGCGGGCGGCCCCGATTGGCCCGCAGTTTCTGCCACATCCTGCAGTAGGCGGCCAGCTCGCTTACAAACATCGCCTTCTGTCCGCCGAGGCCAGCCTTTCTCGGCTGATACCCGCCAGCAGTTCGAGCCGTACCCGCAAAAAGGCGGAGTTGCAGTCCAGCCAGCCGTTCTCCGACTGCCAAACATACAGGGTGACCGGCCGGTAATCGGCGTCCCACTCATATTCTTCATAGAGGAACTCCGTCCTTGGCCCACGCGGCAGCACAAAGAAGCGGTAGGCGCCGTAGTCCGGCTGCGGGAGCTCCATCTCCCGGCAGCGATCCTGATGGCTGAGCAGCCGGTACTGCATCTCCCGGTCCAGCTCGTCGAAGCCGCAGGCCCGCAGCCCTTCCTCCCGCTGCAGCCAGTCGAGCACCTGCTGCGGCGTTTTGGGGGTGACATCCAACCGGTCCTCCCAGATGGTGATCTGCCCCGTCGACAGCGTCGCGTGCAGCATCTGTGGGGTCATCTCGTTCCCTCCTTTATCTTTCTTTTATTGAGATTGCTCCTCGCCGTCCTCAATTGCGTACTGCGCCTGTCCATTTTTCCGGCAGGCCGCAGAGAAAACAGCGACACAGCGATCGGGATGGCACAGCGTGTCCAGCATCACCTCGCGCCCAAAAGCATCATAGATGCTCCCCCACACCTCGTTGCCAAAGCTGTAGGCGCGGCTCTGCAGCAGCCTTTCCCCGGGATGGGCGGGATCCAGATAGGGGCTCAGCCAATATTCCTCCATCTCCCTTTCCAGCGCTTCTCCGTTCATCTGCCCTTGCCGCAGCTGACGGATGGTATCGGCAAACCGCTTCCAGGTATCTTCAAAATCCCCGTTGAGCACCTCCATGCTCCGCTCGTCCAAGCCCTCGTTGGCCCTCTCCGGACACAGCGAGCAGGACAGCTTCCCCGGAGCAAAGTTTGCAAACTTGATGGCCAGCCCTTCTCCCGCCAGGAAAAAGCAGAATCTCCCCTCCAGCGTCTCTGCGTCCCCCTCACCGAACAGGCGGTTGAAGAGGATGTGGTGCAGCTCGTGGTTAAAGACAGGTGATAAATCCTTCATGTAGTCCTCCCCCACCAGCTGCAGAAAGTCCATATGCATCCCGTCCCCGTACGGATAGCCAAAGGACTGCCCGATGCCGAGCGTGATCACCAGCTTGACCGTTCCCATCTCCACCGGCCCGTAGCAGCGCTCCATAAGCTCCTTGGTCTCCTGCTGAAAGCCAGCCGACAGCACCTGCTGCAGGCGCTCTAGCCCCTCCCTGTACTTTTGGGGATGTTCCAGCGCATCCTTCCACAGCGAATGGTGCAGCCGCAGCGACTGGTTTGCAATCTTCTCCTCCCGCATCTGCGGAAGGTGCAGCAGATAATCCCGGAATTCCTGCCGGGTCACCCGCTGCTGATACCGCGCAAACTCAAAGGCGTAGTCCTCGCTGTCCAGCATCCGGTCCAAAGTCTGCTTGTCCGCCCTTCCGTTTGCGAGCGCTTCCAGCCAATCCAGCATCGGCTGCACCTGCGACATACAAATACTTACCTGCATTTCTTCCCTCTCCTCTAAATAGCAGAAAGCAGCTGCACCCCTCCCCGGAGCGCAGCTGCTTTTGGTTGCATTACAGTTTCTCTTCGATCAGTGGTTCTTCATCCTGCTTTTCAGGCTCGGATGGAGCTTCCTGCTCCGGTACCTCGGACTGCTGAACCTCCTCCGGGACAACCACGCTGGTCTCCTCGTGCAGCACCATGCCGCATCTGGAGCAGAAATGCGCGTCGGTCGCGCAGGAAGCACCGCAGTTCGGGCACTTTCTCACCTTGCGGATCTCCTCGCGCTTAGCCTGCAGCTGGGCGAGCTGCTCGAGCAGCTCGTCGGCCTGTGCAATCAGCTGCGTGATTTCCTGCTCGTTGTCCGCGCCAAACTTTTTGCTGCTGTAAACCAGCGAGCCGATCTTTTCATAGCAGTTCGCCAGATCGGCGTTGACCGAAACTTCCTGAATCTTCAGCTTAGAAGCCTCCACCATCTCCTCGGTTTTTTTGCCCGCTACGTTGGCGACCGAGATCGCTTTGTCCAACAGGGAATTGAAGGAATTGATACTCATAACTCAGATTGCCCCTTTCTCGTTCAATTGTCGTTTTATCGTTAGGCGTCCGCCTGATCCTGTGTCTGTTTTGGCCCGATGAATTCGCGGATGACGCTGTCCTGCGGGATGGCGTCGGTGTTGTTGATATCAAAAAATTCATCCAGCCGCTGGTAAAGATCGTCCAGCTTGCGGTAGTGCTCCGGTGCGATGCCCCTGCGGTCCTCCAGAAAGGGCAGCAGAAAGCTGTGGAAGATGTTCGGCTCATAGTCGAGGGTAGTATCCAGCTTAAAATCCGCGCTGTCCCGAAAGGGATTGATATAGGCCGATTCGCCCTCGCACACCTCCTCCCACATCGCCATTGTCTCCTCCGGCAGGGTGTTGCGGGTAAAGCGGTCGCGCACCATGCGGCGCATCAGGCGCACATCCTGCGGGGTTAAAATAACTCTGTCGTGGTCGGTAAAGCGGGAGCGGACACTTGCAAAGATGCGGGTGACCTTATCCTCCCCCACCAGCTGGGTCAGCAGCGGGTTCAGGCCATGCAGCCCCTCGATGATGACCACATCGTCCGGGCCCGCCACAATCTCCCGCTCCATCCCCTCCAATCGCTTGCGGACGTGGAAATCAAAGATCGGGATGTTGGTCCGTCCCTGCTCAATCAGCTCCTTGATGCAGCGGTTGATCCGCTCGATATCCAGCGCGTAGATGCTTTCAAAGTCCGGCTTACCCTTACGATTTAAAGGTGTCTGCTCGGTATCCATATAAAAATCGTCCAGCGAGATGACCATTGCCTTCCTGCCGCTGCTGATAAAGTGCCTTGCCAGGGTGTGCGCTGTGGTGGTCTTGCCCGAAGCGGACGGCCCGGACAGGCAGATGACCGTCGCGCGGTCCTGTCCGCCGCCCATCTGCTCCACCACCCGGCGGATCTGCGCGTTATAAAACGCCTCCGCCTCGTCGATCAGCTGAAAATAATTCTGCACCGCCTGCTGATTGACCTCATCCTTCTCAATCCTCCCGTAGTGGAAGGGGTCTATTTTCCTCAAAGAAATCCACCACCTTGTCCTTTCGTTTTAAGATTTCGTCGAAGTGCTCGACATATTCAAACGGGTATTTATAGTTGAAGATCCTCTCCAGCTTGCCGGTGCGGTTGGATTTGAGCTTGGTCACCGCGCCCCCGCCCGCTGCCAGGATCGTCTGCGTTTCGTCCATGATGTAGATGTTGTACCGGCCCTCATACCCCGGCTTGCAGTAGCCGGTGTTCTCGAGGTTGCCCAGCGTGTTGCGCTGCTTATACAGATAGTATGGCTGCCAGCCGTACTGGATCAGCGCCTTCTGCGCGTAGGAAACCATCTGCCCTACCTGTTCGCCCAGCTGCAGGGCTTTCAGTCGCTCCTCCCAGCTGGTACCGTAGTTGGCGCTGCGCTTGATCGAGAGGGTGTGAACCGTCACGTTTTCGGGGTTCAGTGCGATGATCCGGTCGACCGTCCGGCTAAAGCTCTCCACCGTCTCGCCCAGCAGCCCGGCAATCAGGTCCATGTTGATGTCGTCAAAGCCTTCCTCCCGCGCCATCTCAAAGCAGTCGATGATCTGCTGGGCGGTGTGCTTTCTGCCGATGCCCGCCAGCACCTCGTCGTTTAACGTCTGCGGGTTGATGCTGATGCGGGTCACGCGGTGCCGGCGCAGCGTCCGCAGCTTCTCGCGGTCGATGGTGTCCGGGCGTCCTGCCTCCACCGTATATTCCTTTAAACGGGACAGATCAAAATTTTTCTCCACCGCCGTGCAGATCTGATCCAGCTGCCCGGCCGACAGGATAGTCGGGGTGCCGCCGCCAAAATAGACGGTGGTGAGCGCCAGCCCTGTGCCCGCCATCTTCTGCGCAATGCAGCAGAGTTCCTCACAGAGCCGGTCGACATAGACCGGCAGGATGTCCTTGGCGCGCTTGCTGGTGATGTCGTGGGAGACAAAGGAGCAGTAGCTGCAGCGCGAAGGACAGAACGGGATCGAGATATACAGGCTGTAGGTGTCGTCGGTGGCCTCCTTTAAAATCGGGGCCTCGTTGTGGGCGGTCTGCAGCGCCAGATCGATCTTTTCCTCGGTGACATAAAACCGCTGCGCAAACTCCCGCGCCACCATCTCCCGGCTCATCCCTGCGTCCAGGCGCTTGTGGAAGAGCTTGATCGGCCGCACGCCGGTCAGCATTCCCCAGGCCGGATGGGTTCCGGTCGCCTCACAGAGGAGGGTAAACATCATGTCGCTCATGATGTATTCGGCTTCCTCATACGGGGTGCGCGGGTTGGACAGGACGGTGCGGCACAGGGAAGTTTCCCTGCCGTTGAGGTGCAGCGTCACCTTCATCAGGCCGCGCTGCTGCCGGGCTTCGATGAAGTCCTCCTCATCCTGCTCAGGGAACTCGGTGTCGGCGGGGTACTCGGTCGTGACAATCTTCTCATCGGGGAAAAACAGCATCGTGATGCACTCCGCCTCATATTTCATATTGTGTCCAACTATTCTGATCTTCATCTGCTGTTTTTGCTCCTTGTAAAATGTGGTCTGCAGCGGAGTTGCCTCCACTGATATAGTAGCATGTTATGTAAAAATAGTTCTACGAAAAGCTGTAAACTTTTTTGGATTTTGGCAGTTTTATTCCATCGCGATTGCCCGGCGCAGGAAGGGGTTGGCCAGCTTTTCGTCGTCAAGGTTGGTCGCGCTGCCGTGGCCCGGAAAAACCTTGTAGTAGCCCTGCAGCGAGCCCAGACGCTTGAGCGACCGGAACATTTCGGCATCGTCGCCCCCATACAGGTCGGTGCGGCCCATGCTGCCCTGGAACAGGGTGTCCCCGCAATAGAGCTCGTTGTTTTTGATGTAGGTGACGCCGCCCCTGGTGTGACCGGGAGTCTCCATCACCGTGAAGGTCATGCTGCCGCTGACAATCCTGTCCCCATCCTTGACCAGAATGTCCGGGACAAAGGGACGGGCATAGGGCGCGACCGCGTTGGACATGCTCTTTTCCCCGTCGCCGATCATCTCCAAATCCTTTTCCCCCAGCACAATCTGAATCTGTGGAAAAAGGTCCTTGAGGTCCGCCGCGCCGCCCATGTGGTCTCCGTGACCGTGGGTCAGCAGCAGATGGGTCGGGGTAAAGCCGCGCTCGTTGATAAAATCCGCCACCTTCTGGGCATCGCCGCCGCAGTCGACCACGACGCAATTTTTGTTGTCGTCCCAGGTAACATAGCAGTTGGTGCCCAACAGCCCAACGTGGATAATTTCCAGATTCATCTTGGATAACCCCCCTCTGCAGCCGCTACTTTTTCGGCATAATCTCGTCGGTATCCAGCATGATGGTCACCGGCCCGTTGTTGAGCAGCTCGACCTGCATCGAGGCGCCAAACTTGCCGTGCCCCACCTTGCTGACGCCGATCTCCCTGACCTTCTGCTGGAAGTATTCATACAGTCTGTCCGCCTCTGCAGGGGAAGCCGCCCCCACAAAGGAAGGCCGTCTTCCCTTGCGGCAGTCGGCATAGAGAGTGAACTGGGATACCACCAGCATCTCTCCCCCAATGTCCAGCAGCGACAGGTTCATCTTGTCGTTCTCGTCGGTGAAGATGCGCAGATTTGCGCACTTCTCGGCCAGGAAATCCGCCTGTTTTTCGGTGTCCTGCGGGCCGACTCCCAGCAGGACCAGCAGCCCCTTTTCAATCTCTCCCACGCGCTCCCCTTCGACGGTGACGCTGGCGTGGCTTACTCTCTGAATCAATGCTCTCATGTTCTATTCTCCGTTTTTATATTTTTATTGGATGGTCCTTCTGACATCCTCCACGCCCTTGATGGCGCGCAGGCTGTTGAGCAGGTAGTTGAGCTGATCGACACCGTTGACCTCCACCGTTACCTGGATGAGGATGACCGAATGGTCCTTGCTCTCCTTGGCAACCAGAGCGTGCATCGGGATGTGCATGTTGCTCAGCAGGATGGTGACGTCCGCCAGCAGCGTGTCACGCGGCTGGGAGGTGATGTCGATGGTCGATTTAAACTTCTCGGAGGTGACGTTGGAAGCCCACTCGGCGTGCACCCAGCGGCCCTCGTTCTCCTTCGGGGCGTTGATGACGTTGACGCAGTCCTGCTTGTGGATCGAGACGCCGTAGCCGCGGGTGATAAATCCGACAATCGGGTCGCCCGGCAGCGGATTGCAGCACTTGGCAAACTTGACAAGGCAGCTGTCCAATCCCTCGACGATGACGCCGCTGGTCGGTTTACCCGGCTTTTTGGGAGCGGTCGGCTGGGCGGCCAGTGCCGCCTTCTTCTCCTCCTCGGCAGCGGAGCGGTAGTTTTTCTGGAATTCCTCCTTGACCCGCGGCATAATGCGGGAGAGCAGCACGCCGCCATAGCCGATGGCCGCATAAAAATCGTCCAGCGTGTTGATGTGCTGGCGGCGGGCAATGTTGAGGATGAACTCCTCATAATCCTCCTCCGGGATGTTGATGAGGTTGCGCTTAAACTCCTTCTCCAGCTCCTCCTTGCCGGTGGCAATGTTCTCCTCCCGGCGCTCCTTTTTAAACCAGGAGCGGATCTTGGTACGCGCCTCGCTGGTCTTGACAATCTTGAGCCAGTCGCGGCTCGGGCCGTTGCCTGGGCCTTTGGAGGTGATGATCTCGACGATCATACCGGTCTCCAGCTTAAAGTCCAGCGGCACAATCCTGCCGTCCACCTTGGCGCCGGTCATGCGGTTGCCGACCTCCGAGTGGATGGCGTAGGCAAAGTCGATAACGGTGGCGCCGGTCGGCAGGTTGATAACGTCGCCCTTTGGGGTAAAGACAAAGCACTCCTCCGGCGCGATGTCCGACTTGATCGAGCGTACGATGTCCTGCGCGTCGCCCGAGTCCTGCTGCACTTCCAGCAGCTGGCGGACAAAGGCCAGGCGCTCCTCCAGTTTATCCTTCTTCTCGATGCCCGCCTTGTACTTCCAGTGAGCGGCGATGCCGTATTCGGCAGTGTAGTGCATCTCCCAGGTTCGGATCTGAATCTCAAAGGGGATTCCTCCGCCCTCCTTATCCAGAACGGTGGTGTGCAGCGACTGGTACATGTTGGCCTTCGGCGTGGAGATGTAGTCCTTAAAGCGCTTGGGGATCGGGGTAAATTCGTCGTGCATGATGCCCAGCACCGCGTAGCACTCGTAAGGGGTATCCACGATGACCCGCACGGCATAGACGTCATAAATTTCGTCGAAGTTTCTGCCCTGCATGTACACCTTGCGGTAGATGCCGTAGATGCTCTTGACCCGGCTCTGCAAAAAGAACTTCATGCCCTCTTTTTCCAGTCGGGCCTTGATCTTCTCCTGGATGTTTTCCAAAAACTGCTCCCGCTCACCCTTTTTGAGCTTGAGCAGCCGCTCGATTTCCTCATAGGCAATCGGGTCCAGAAAGCGCAGCGAGATGTCCTCCAGTTCCTCCTTGATGGAGCGGATACCCAGGCGGTCGGCCAGCGGAGCATAGACCTCCATCGTCTCCAGCGCCTTTTCCCGGCGCTTATACTCCTTCCAGTATTCGCCGGTGCGCATGTTGTGCAGCCGGTCGGCCAGTTTTACGATGATGACGCGCACGTCCTTGGCCATCGCCAGCAGCATCTTGCGCACATTTTCCGCCTGGCGCTGCTCCTTGCTGGAGTAGGTCATCTTGGTCAGCTTGGTGACGCCGTCCACCATCAGGGCTACGTCCGCCCCAAAGCGCTTTTTTATCTCGTCCAGCGTGGAGGCGGTGTCCTCCACCACATCGTGCAGCAGGCCGGCACAGATGGTCTCTGTGTCCATTCCCAGCTCCACCAGAATCTGGGCGACGGCAATCGGGTGGGTGATGTAGGGATCTCCGGACTGCCTCATCTGCCCTTCGTGCGCTTTGGAGGCATACTGATATGCCTCGGTGATTTTGTCAAAATCATAGGGTCTGTTGCTTTCCTTCAAAGCAGTCATCAAATCTTCAAACGCATGCATCCTATTCACCAACCTTCAATCGTCTGAGAATGCTGGACTGTTCCAGCTGTGTCTTTGCTACCCTTGCGGGCAGGCGCAGAATCTGCTGCCCTCTGGCCGCTCCCGGCACCGTCTCTGCCAGACCGAGTTCGACCATCACATCGATGCAGATCATCATCTTGCAGTAGTTGATCCTCCTGAGCCTGCACCAGAGCATATCGTACCCAAATGGGAATGAACCACACTGCCGCAAAAAGCGGTAGAGCATCGCCACATCCTCCCGGGTAGGACAGATGTACTGGCGGATTTTTTCATCCAGCGGTTCCTCCCGCAAATATTTTTCGTAATACTGCCGGCCTACAATCAGCTTTTCCTGATTGATCCCGTGCAGCCGCATATCCTTCACCTTAATCGAGAGGCTTTTCTCTCCATTATACTCGTTGGCCTCCAGGTTTGCCGCAATATCCACCACATCCCCGGGGAAAAACGGGAACTGGTCCGCCGGCATCCTGAAATAAACCGCCTGCAGCTGTCTTCCCTGATAGGTGAATTTTAGACGGAGATGGCGGTTTTCACTCAGCGGTGCGATGGCGTCCACCCTGCATCCCAGCAGCGCGACGACCGGCAGTTCGTTTCCGCAGCCAAATGGTTCCAGCGCCTGCATACCGTACACCGTATCCAGCGTCAGCTGCTGCGCGGTCAGCACCGCGTCAATCTGCAGCTGCTCGACCGGCATGATGTCAAAATGCTCTCTGGCGTCCTGCTGGAGCTGCTGGATAAACTGCGGCAGATCGTTTGTCCGCAGCGTCATGCCCGCCGCCTGATTGTGTCCGCCATAACGGGTGAGCAGTTCGCTGCACCGGGCAATCGCGTCGATCATCGAGTATCCTTCCACGCTTCTCGCCGAACCGCGCGCCTCCTCCCCTTCAATCGAAAAGAGGATGCAGGGCTTGCAGTATTCCTCCACAATCCTCGCCGCCGCGATGCCGATCACGCCGTGGTGCCAGCCTTCACCGTACAAAACGATGACCCTGTCCCGCAGAATCTCCGGATGACGGGACAGCTTTGCCACAATCTCCGAGTAGATTTTGTCCACCAGCGCCTTACGCTGATTGTTCAGCTCGTTGAGCTGGTGCGCCAGCTCGTCCGCCTGGGACTGCCGGTCACTGAGCAGCAGCTCCATCGCAAGATCGGTCTGTCCGAGCCTGCCCGCGGCGTTGATGCGCGGCGCGACGCCAAAGGCAAGGGCGGTGGAATCGATTTTGTGCTCATCCATTCCCGCCGCCTCGATCAGCGCCTTCACGCCAATCTGTTCGCCCAGGGAGATACACTCCAATCCTCTCTGGACAATCAGTCTGTTCTCGCCGGTCAGCTCAACGATGTCCGCCACCGTCGCGATGGCCGCCAGCTCGCCAAAATGCCAGATCATCTCCTCACCGGAAAGATCTCCCTCCATCGCGCAGATCAGCTTGAAGGCCACCCCTGCGCCACACAGGTACTTAAACGGGTAAGGGCAATCCTGCCGGTGCGGGTCGACCACTGCGCAGGCTTTGGGCAGCTGCGGACGCGGCTGATGGTGGTCGGTGATGACCAGATCCAACCCGATCGAGGCTGCGTACTCCGCTTCCTCCAGAGCGGAAATTCCGTTGTCCACCGTCACCACCAAATCGACCTGCTGCTCCTTTAAAAAATCCAGCGCACCGCGATTGAGGCCATAGCCTTCCTGGTCGCGGTCGGGGATGTAATAGATTACCCTTGCTCCCAAATCCTCCAAATAGGTGAAAAGCATAGCGGTTGCGGTGATGCCGTCGCAGTCGTAGTCGCCGTAAACGGCAATCTGTTCACCTTCCTCCACCGCGCGCGCCAGGCGCTCCACCGCCTGCCGCATGTCCGCCATCAAAAACGGATCGTGCATCTTTGCTTCCCGGTCAAAACCAGCGTAGGCCTTTGCCTGTTCCGGCTCCGAAACGCCGCGTCCCTCCAAAATCTGCGCAGCAATCGGCGGCATTCCTGTTTGGTCTATTAAATTTTTTACCCTGTCAGGATCTGCCTGCGGCAGTTTCCACCTTCTAAAACCCAAGCTGATTTCCCTCCATGTCGCTTTTACCAAAGGTTTGGATATACTTTAACTAGTATATTTTATCATTTTTTTCTGCTTTATTCAATGTTATTTATCAAAAACCGCAAAGGAAATACGCCCCTTTCTTCCTTCAGGAAATATTCTTCTTCATTTTTGCCAAGCAAAGGCTCTCTGTTTTATCGATTTTTACTAGATCTCGAGCGAGCAAAAGAGGCCGGCGCCAACGCACCAGCCTCCTTTATTTTTCATTAGTCTTTTTACTTGATCGGGAAATTTTTATCAAGAAGTTCTTCGACTGTACATTGATACAGTTCTGCAAATTGCGCCAATCTTGTTGCCGGGGCTTGATGTACTCCTGCCTCGTAAGCCTGAACGGATCTTTCTGGAATTCCCAGAATATCTCTCACCTGCTCTTGCGTCAGTCCCCTCTCCTTTCTCTTCTGCTGCAAAATACTTCTTGGTTTTTTTGTCCGAGACGTGCTGCTCGGGCTTCCTTTGTTGCGTCAATTTTCTTACTCATAGAAAATCCTCCTCTTCAAGAAATTGGGGAAAACAATCCCTAACTTCTATAACCGGATTTTTCTTCAAGTACGACAGCTTCTTTTAAAAAATTGAGACATTTTCGGCTATTTGCTAAACAAATTGTCTGATTTCGGATTTTATTTGTTGATTATCTCCACTCTCATTCTTTATCTTTACAAGTGAGAGAAATCAATCCAAGAACAAACTCCATTGATAAAAAAGTGGCACCTACAGACAAATTTCTTTTTTTTGAGGAAAAACAAAAATGCCCAAGACAGCTTTAACAAGCTATTCTTGGACATTTTTTGGAGCTGATGACGAGACTCGAACTCGTGACCTCATCCTTACCAAGGATGTGCGCTACCACCTGTGCCACATCAGCATATTTGGCAGGGGCAGAAGGACTTGAACCCTCGGCACGTGGTTTTGGAGACCACTGCTCTACCAACTGAGCTATACCCCTATATCGGTTTCCCATAAAAATGGTGGGCCTTCAGGGATTCGAACCCGGGACCGACCGGTTATGAGCCGGTTGCTCTAACCAACTGAGCTAAAGGCCCTGATTTCATATATAGTTTGCCCCGAACGCCCCGTTCGGGGCAAACTACACACCCTAAAAGGTGTTTGGCTCCCCCTGTCTGGCTCGAACAGACGACCCTGCGGTTAACAGCCGCATGCTCTACCGACTGAGCTAAGGAGGAATGTCAGCACCGCTCTATCTTCCCAGGCAGTCGCCCGCCAAGTATTTTCGACACTGATGAGCTTAACTTCTGTGTTCGGAATGGGAACAGGTGGATCCTCATCGCCATTAGCACTGACTTAAATGGTGACCCGTGGGAGAATCGAACTCCCGATTACGCCGTGAGAGGGCGTCGTCTTAGCCGCTTGACCAACGGGCCATATGGTGCGCCATCAGGGACTCGAACCCGGGACCCGCTGATTAAGAGTCAGCTGCTCTACCAACTGAGCTAATGGCGCAAATTTGAGGTTTGTACCCTCAAAATCGAACAATGAAAACATGCTTTGTAAGGACCATCCAACACTTGGTCAAGCCCTCGACCGATTAGTACTGCCAAGCTCAATGCCTCACGACACTTACACCTGCAGCCTATCAACCTTGTAGTCTTCAAGGGGTCTTACCTGGTTAACCCAGTGGGATATCTTATCTCAGGAGCGGCTTCATGCTTAGATGCTTTCAGCGTTTATCCGTTCCGCACGTAGCTGCCCAGCTGTGCCACTGGCGTGACAACTGGTGCACCAGAGGTGCGTCCATCCCGGTCCTCTCGTACTAGGGACAGCTTCCTTCAAATATCCTACGCCCACGACAGATAGGGACCGAACTGTCTCACGACGTTCTGAA
>ERZ1643246.458-NODE-458-length-52638-cov-12.757849_pt1 | contig 52638 bp, 60 predicted proteins | sample MGYA00579265_ERZ1643246 | MGnify/ENA primary metagenome ERZ1643246 (study PRJEB29033, sample SAMEA4952261) | chicken gut metagenome | biome: Broiler Chicken; feature: Gastrointestinal Tract; material: Caecum | place: Ireland | collected 2018 | study: Broiler... | reverse complement strand
GCTACTTACTCACGACTAAAGTCGCGAGTTTGCGTAGCTATTTTTAATCAAAATAAATGAACAAACTAATAATAGCTAAAGATGTAGATAAATCTATATCTTTAGCTATTATTAGTTTATTATTGTGCAATTGCACTTTCTTGCATAGTTTCTTCATCTAAAAGAGTTTGTTCATATTTAGCTAAAATAGCTTTTTGAAGAGTTTCTCTAGCTGAAGAATTTATAGGGTGTGCTATATCTCTAAACTCACCTGTACTAGTTTTTCTACTAGGCATAGCTATAAATAAACCATTTTCACCTTCTATAACTTTAATATCATGAACAACAAATTCATTATCTAAAGTGATAGATACAACTGCTTTCATTTTACCTTCTTGATTAACTTTTCTAATTCTTACGTCTGTAATATTCATAAACAAATCTCCTCCTATAAAGTAGAATTAAATGTTTACTAAAAGTTATACCTTTTAGCTTTAACACAGATTGGGTTCTACTTTATACCTCTAAAAATTATGTAATTATTTTGGTATTAAAAAACTTTTAAGTAAAACCATATGCTGATATGAATATTATATTACTTTTTAATATAAAAATCAATAATTTTTTTATATTTTTTTGTATTTTACATATAAATTTTTATATAATTTTTTTATAGGTTGTTTATTTATTACAATAAGCGTGTTATTTTTTGCAGTTTGTATAAAAATTTATTATTTTATACAAAATAATGTATTTTAATAAATTTATAAATTATTATAGTATAATTAATAGTTGATAAAATATACTAATATATATATAATATACCTAAATATAAATTTTGTTAGGAGATAAAGTTATTATGGATACATTAAATATAAAAAATATTTTTCCTTATAAAAAACTATACTTTATTGGTATAGGTGGTGTTAGTATGTCTGGACTTTGTGAAATACTTCTATCTGAAGGTGATTATAACATATTAGGTTCTGACAACAATAACTCTGAACTTATACAAAATCTAATAAAAAAAGGGGTTACTGTTTATATAGGACAAAATGAAAATAATATTACTAGTGATATAGACTTAGTTATATATACAGCAGCTATTAAAGAAGATAATCCTGAATTTATAAAAGCTAAACAATTAGGATTAAAAATGCTTGAACGTTCAGAATTTTTAGGTAAACTTATGAAAGCCTATAAATATCCTTTATGTATAGCTGGTACACATGGCAAAACTACTACTTCTTCTATGGTATCTGAAGTATTTTTACAAGCTAAAACAGACCCTACTATATCTATAGGTGGTATACTTTCTTCAATAAATAGTAACTTTAAAGTTGGTAAAAAAGACTATCTTGTTTTAGAAACTTGTGAATATTGTGATACATTTTTAAAATTTAATCCTCATTCAGCTATTATATTAAATATTGATGCTGACCATTTAGATTATTTTAAAGATATTAATCAAATATATGATAGTTTTAAAAAATTTGCAAATTTAATAAAAGAAGATGCTTGTCTTGTTATAAATAGTGATATTAAAGATTATGAAAAAATAACTGAAAATTTAAAATGTAATGTTATAACTTATGGACAAAATGAAAATAGTATGTGGCAAGCTAAAGATATTACTTTTGATGAATTTGGATGTGCAACTTATAAGGCATACTATAATAACAAGTTTATGTATAACATAAAATTAAGTGTTGTAGGTATTCATAATGTATATAATTCTTTATCTGTTTGTGCTTTAGCTAATTTTTATAATTTAGATAAAGATAGTATAGAAATAGGGCTTAATAACTTTAAAGGTACTAATAGACGTTTTCAATATAAAGGCACATTTAATAATATGAAAATAATAGATGACTATGCCCACCACCCAACTGAAATTTTAGCTACTATAAATGCTACAAAAAGTCAAAATATAAATAAATTATGGTGTGTTTTTCAACCTCATACTTATACTAGAACTAAAGCCCTTTTAGATGATTTTGCGAAAGCTCTTTTAGATGTTGATAATATTTTAATATGTGATATATATTCAGCTAGAGAAAAGGATACTGGAGAAATACATGCAAAAGATTTAGTAAATAAAATAAATGAGCTTGGTAAAAATGCAATATATATTGATAGTTTTGAAACAGGTAAACGATATATAGAAGAAAATTGCAAAAAAAATGATATGCTAATTACTATGGGTGCAGGAGATGTTTATTTATTAGGTGAAATGTTATTAAATAAATAATTTTAAACATTTTATCCACAATGTTTTTAACATTTTATTTTGTATAACTTAATTTTATCACTTATATTTCAATAAAAAAATAACTAGTAAAAAATCCTTAATTTCTCATAGTTTTTACTAGTTATTTTTTTATCAAAGTAATATTTTATTAATTATATTAAAATATTTAACAATTTATTTAAAGTTTTCAACATTTATGTGTATTATTTGTTGATAACTGCTTGTTTTAATGCTTTTGCTAATTGGTCTGGGCAAGATGTATCTTTAGCACCACAAGTTAAACCTTCTAATTTTTTTATAACATCTTCTACTTTTAAACCTTCTACAAGACTAGCAATACCTTTAAGGTTACCATTACAGCCACCATTAAATTTTACACTTTTTACTATATCACCATCGACTTCAAATTCAATATTTTTTGCACATACTCCTTTTGTATCAAAATTGTTCACAATATCACTCCTTAAATTTAATTAATAAAAGTATAGCAAATGCTAAAAAAAATTGCAATATAAAATATTTTTTACAAATACATAAATACCCTTATTCTATAAATTAGTATATAACAGAAGATAAAGAACAAATATTATTATTTCAACTTGGTGAAAATAATATGTATTATAATATTGAACTTTGTTAGAAAATTAGACAATTTTTTATAAATAAAAATGATTGAAAAAACTTAGATTTTTCAAAAATATTATATCATGGTAATTGTACTTAAGCCTTTAGATAAAATCTAAAGGCTTAAAAATTACTTAGGAATAACACAATTAGGATTATTATTTAAGCAATAACCATTATTTACACATACGCCATTATTTAAGCAGTTATTACTATTTCTGTTTATTTTATAATTTCTTTGTAAATTATAATTTTGGCAATTTTGCTTATAATTATTTTGTCCACCACAATATCCTCTACCTCTTGCAAATGCAGGTGTTGTAAATAATAAAGAACCTATAGTAGATAATAATAATATTTTTTTCATAAAACCACTCCTTTAAAATTAATTAAAATACTTATATAATTTTAATTAAAAAATGAAGTCATATCTTAATTGTATAATTATTAAAAAAATATAGTAATAATATAATAATAACATAAATATTAAATTTTTTCTATAAAATTTACTTAAATTTTTTGTTTTTTTATTTGCATTTTATAGGCTAATTTTGTTATTAAAATTCTTGGTATTATAGCTATAAAAAATGGTAATATTTTTGCATAACTAGGTATAATAATTGTTTTTTTCTTAAACATTTTATCAATAGCATATAAAGATGCTTTGTAACTACTTAAACCTTTAACATTACCTTTAACACCTGCTTTTTTATGAAAATTAGTATTAATAGTAGCAGGACAAAATATACCTATATACACATTAGATTTTTGCTTTTTAAGTTCTTCTTTTATTGCAAGACTTAAATTTAATACATATGCTTTACTACCATAATAAGATGAAAGTAATGGACTTGCAAAAAAACTACCTATTGAACCTACATTTAAAATATAACCACTATCTTTTTTTACCATATCTTTCAAAAACAACTTTGTTAAAATATGTAAAGATTTTATATTTAAGTCTATCATATTAAGTTCATCATTTAAGTTTGTATTTAAAAATTCTCCAAAAACTCCATAACCAGCATTATTTATTAATATATCTATATTTTTATCTTTAGTTTCATTATAAAGTTTATAACAGTTTTCTATTATAGATAAATCCATATCTATAATTGTACAATTTTTTATATTTTTAAATACTTGTTCCATTTTATACCTGTTTCTAGCTACAACTATTATATTATAGCCTTTATTTGATAATATAATAGCCATATCTTTTCCTATTCCATCACTAGCCCCTGTTATTAATGTTGTTTTCATATTTGTTCCTTTACATAGTTTAATAAAATTTCTTTATTATTTTTATTTGGTTGTTCTAATACTAAATTTAAAGCCTTTTTAAGAAGTTCTCCTATTTCTTTACCATTTATTATACCTATTTCTTTTAAATCATTACCTGTGATAGCTAAAGTTTTTAAAGAAAAACACTGATTTTTTCTAATAGTTTCTTCTATTTCATCATATATATTGTCATATTTTTTACATTGTACTAAATTATTTTCTATAAGACTTATACAAAATTTTATTTCTAATATTTTTTTAAATAATTCTACTTCTCCTATTTCACATAAAAATTTTCTTGTTTCTATTCTATCTTCCTTAAAGTCATAATTAAAATATGTTATAATAGTTTTTATTTCTTTTATAGTTTTATTGTCTAACCTTAATCTTTTTAATATTAATTCTACTTCTTTTTCTGTTAAATGACTTAATAAAAAAGCAAGTCTTAAATCTTTAGATAATTTTTTCAATATTAATATATTCTTTTTATAATTTTTAAAAATAGGTTCTATTTCTGGTATAAAATATTTATATAAGTTTGTTTCTTGTAAAAGGCTTAATTTTTCTATATAATCTGATTTTATAAGTTTTAAAAATTCATCTCTTATTCTTTCTACACTAATATTTTCTATTAGTTTATTATTTTCTTTTATTGCTAAAAATGTTTTTTCTTCTATGTTAAATCCCAATTGAGCTGAAAAACGAACACCTCGCATCATTCTAAGTGCATCTTCTTTAAATCTTATATCTGCATTACCTACACCTTTTATAAGTTTATTTTTTATATCTTCTCTCCCATTAAAAGGGTCTATAAAACCTTTATTTATATTATAGGCAATAGCATTCATTGTAAAATCACGCCTACTTAAATCTTCATCTATTTTTTTACTAAATATAACATTTTCTGGACGTCTATTGTCTTTATATTCTCCATCTATACGATATGTTGTTACTTCAAAGTTTTGTCTATCTAATACTACTGTAACTGTTCCATGTTCTATACCTGTGTCTATTGTATGATTAAATATATTTTTTATATCTTGTGGCATAGCATCTGTTGTTATATCGAAGTCTTTAGGCTCAAACCCTAACAAATAATCTCTAACACAACCACCTACTATAAATCCTTCAAATCCATTTTTCTGTAAATGTTCTATTATATATATAACCTGTTTAGGAATATTCACAAAATCGTTCCTTTCTATAAAAAAATTTATAAAATTTCATTTTTAAATCAAAAGTTATATTTAATATCTATTGTGCTTGTTAAAATAATAAAAATATTTAAATTTTAAGATTTATGACAATAGTATTTTTAATATATAAAATTAACTAATACAATACATATTAGAAATATATTTCAATTCTAATAAATTAATTTTATTCACTCCTTTGTTTATTATTATATCATAATATATAAAATCTTTCATTATAAAATATACTTATATATTAATATTAAATCCAATATAATTTCTTTTATATACAATTAATTATTAATAAACATTAGACAAATTAATTAAAAAATGTTAAAATATTATAAAAAGTTTAAATAGATTGGAAGATAAAAAATGAATACCCTTACTAGAACAGAAATACTAATTGGAAATGACAATATTGAAAAAATTAAAAATAGTAGTGTTATTATATTTGGTGTAGGTGGTGTTGGTTCTTTTTGTGTAGAAGCAATAGCTCGTTGTGGTGTTTCAAATATTCACATAGTAGATGATGACACTATTTCTATTACTAATATTAATAGACAACTTATTGCTACACATAGTACAATTGGAAAAGATAAAATAGAAGTTGTAAAACAACGTATATTAGATATAAACCCTAATGCTAATGTAACTACTTTTAAAACTTTTTATACAAAAGATACAGCTCATATTATTGACTTATCTAAATATGATTATATAGTAGATGCAATAGACACTATTTCTTCTAAAATATTACTTGTAGAAGAAGCAACAAAATTAAGTATACCTATTATTTCATCTATGGGTACTGGCAATAAATTAGACCCTACAAAATTTGTTGTAACAGACATATATAAAACTTCTATGTGTCCTTTAGCTAAAGTTATGCGTTATGAACTTAAAAAACGTGGTATAAAAAAATTAAAAGTTGTATATTCAACTGAAAAACCTATTAAACCTGCACCTATTGAACTAGATGAAAATGCTAAAAGTAGTAGTCCTTTTAGGGATACTAATAAAAGACGTGAAACACCAGGTAGTATATCTTTTGTTCCTTCTGTTGCTGGGCTTATTATTGCTAGTCAAGTTATTAATGATATAATAAATTACAAAAAATAAATTTATATAATAAAGAGGTAAAATATGGATAAAATTAAAGTTTTAAGTATTTTTGGAACAAGACCTGAAGCTATTAAAATGGCTCCAATTATTAAAGAAATGGAAAAATGTGAACATATTCATCAAGAAGTATGTGTTACAGCACAACACAGAGAAATGTTAGACCAAGTTTTAAATATTTTTAATATAAAACCAGATTATGACCTTAATATTATGACACAAAATCAAACTCTTACTGGTATTACTATAAATGCACTTAAAGGACTTGAGGAAACTTTAGAAAAAGCAAATCCTGATATTATTTTAGTCCATGGAGACACTACAACTACTTTTGTAGGTTCATTAGCTGCTTTTTATAAAAAAATTAAAATAGGACATGTTGAAGCAGGGCTTAGAACATATAACAAATATGAACCTTTCCCTGAAGAAATGAATAGAAAATTAACTGGAGCTATGGCAGATTTACATTTTGCACCGACTAATCTTTCTAAAGAAAATCTTTTAAAAGAAAATATAGATGAACAAAATATTTTTATAACTGGTAACACTTCTGTTGACTGTGTTAAAACTACTGTTGTAAAAGATTATAAATTCTCTTGTGATGTTTTAAATAATATTGATTATGAAAATAAAAAAGTTATTACAATGACAGCTCATAGACGTGAAAATTTAGGTGAATCTTTAGAAAATATTTGTAATGCTATATTAAAATTAGTTGAAATGAATGAAGAGGTAGAAGTAGTTTATGCTGTTCATTTTAACCCACTTGTTAGAGAAGTAGCTAATCGCATATTAGGAAATAATTCTCGTATACACCTTATAGACCCTATTGATATGACAGATATGCATAACCTCATATTCCGTTCTTATATAGTTATGACAGATTCTGGTGGACTTCAAGAAGAAGTACCTTCATTAAAAAAACCTGTATTAGTATTAAGAAATGTTACAGAACGTCCTGAAGGTGTTACTGCTGGTGTTTTAAAATTAGCTGGAACAGAACAAAACAATATTATAACTTTAGCTAATGAACTTTTAAATAATAAAGACACTTATAATTTAATGGTTAATGCTAAAAATCCTTTTGGTGATGGTTTTGCATCTAAAAGAATTGTAGATGCTATTTTATATCATTTTAATAAAATAAATAAAAAACCAGAAAATTTTAATTAAAGCTAGATTTTTTTAATTAATAAGTATATAATATATAATTATTAAGGGGTGAGTAAATATGAATGGTATTGCTAGAGCCTTATCTAAACTAACTCAAGTAGCTATAACTATGGTTGTTACTATTGGTATGTGCTTTTTTATAGGTAAATGGCTTGATGAAAAAATAGGTACTAATTTTGTTTTTTTACCTATATTTATTATTTTAGGTATAGGTGCAGCCTTTAGAAACTTATATGTTATGGTTATGTTAGAATATAAAAAAGAAGAGAAAAAAGAAGAAAAAGAAAGAGAACTTTTAGGATATAAAAAAATTGAAAAATGATTTTAAAGGTTATACTATATATAGCCTATTTGGATTTATTATTATAACTAGTGTTATTGTAGGTATATTTATTGGTAAAAAACTTAATAAAATTTTAAATACTTCACCTTTATTTTTACTAATATTTATTATATTAAGCCTTGTATCTTCTTTTATAAATTTCTTTTTTAAAATAATGAAAGATTTTGATTGTAACCCTATACATAAAAATAAATATATTTATACTATTAATTTTATAGTAGAAAGCATTTTACTAACTTTTATATGTTTTATAATAGGTAATGTTATTGATAAATATTATAAATCAAATTATATATTTTGTATTTTATTTTTAATTATTTCTATTGCTTTTAATTTGTTTATATTCTTTAAAAAATTTAACATAAATTATAAGTTGATATTTAGGAGAAAAAAGAATGAAAATATCTGATACTTCAAAACAAATAATAGTAACTACTATTGCTTTATTCTGTATAATCTTTGGTATTGCTACATTTATAGTTTCTGATGTAAAATCATTTTTAATAGGACTTGCATTTGGTACAATATTTTCCATATTAAAACTTATACTCTTAGAAAAAACATTAAACAAGGCTATGGATATGACTGGTGCAAAAGCTGTAAATTATACAAGAATACACTATACATTAAGATACTTTTTAACATTTATTGTACTTTTAATAGCAGTTTTTAGAGATTTTAATATTATAGGTGTTATAATAGGTATTTTATTAACAGTACCTGCTATATATATAGTAAACTTTAAAAATAAAAAAAATCAAGGTTGACGTTTTGATATTAAAAAGTGTATAATATATAGTTGAAAGTCAAAAACCTTTAGTTTATTTAATAAAGTATTTTTTATACTTTATTTTAAATAAATAGGTTATAAAATAACCTAGTAACTAATATATATTTTAGTTGCAAAAAAAATTTGAGAAGGGAGGTAAACATATGGACTTTGGTGCTAAAATTATAACTCAAATTGGTGGTGTTAATATAACACAAACAATGATGAATACTTGGATTATCATTATTGTTCTTACCATTGTAGCTTTAATTCTTAGGTCTAAAATAAATAAGTTTACAGATGTTCCTACAACAAAGTTACAAAATATAGTTGAACTTATTATTGAAACAATGGAAAACTTTACAATTCAAAATATGGGAGAAAAATACAAATATTTTGGTAATTGGTTTTTTGGTGTTTTTTGTTTTATTTTAACTTCTAACTATATTGGGTTATTATCTTTTAGGTCGCCAACAGCAGACCTTGCAACAACACTTGCTCTTTCATTGTCTACATTTACTCTTATACATTTTATGGGGATAAAAGTGAATGGAGGGGCGTATTTCAAAGGATATATAGAGCCTATGCCTGTATTATTACCACTTAATATTATAGGTGAAATAGCTACTCCTATATCTCTTAGCCTACGTTTGTTTGGTAATATATTAGGTGGTACAATTATTATGGGGCTTATAAACTCTGCCTTATCTCAAGGCCCTATTTTATTACAAGTGGTGGGCTTTGGTGCTATCACACCAGTTTTACATGCTTATTTTGATGTATTTGCTGGTTTCTTACAAACGTTTATCTTTGTTATACTTAGTATGACATTTATAAAAGATAAAATTGGTGAATAATCACCAAAAACATTGCTAAACATTAGCAAAAATTTAAAAACTTTATATTTAAAAAATTTTATATTTTTTAGGAGGATTTTAAAATGGAATTTAATGAATCATTTATTATGGGTTGTTCTGCAATTGGTGCAGGTACTGCTATGATTGCAGGTATTGGTGCAGGTATTGGTCAAGGTTATGCCGCTGGTAAAGCTGCTGAAGCTGTTGGTCGTCAACCAGAAGCTAAAGGTACTATTATGTCTACTATGTTAGTTGGTGCTGCTGTTGCAGAAACAACTGGTATCTATGGTCTTGTTATAGCATTCTTATTATTATTTGCAAATCCATTTACTAGTAAATAATAACATTTAATAATTTTTCTACATAGTTAGAAAAATGAAAGGAGGGCAAATTTTCTTGGATAGCTTTATACTTACTTTAGATATGCAACTTCTCTATGGTGTTATTATACAATTAATATCAACAGGTATTTTATGTGCTCTTTTATCTTACTTATTATACATACCTGTTACACAATTTTTACAAAAACGTAGAGAACGTATTGAAAATAACATAAATGAGGCAAATAAAAAACTTGCTGATGCTGATAGTCTTAAAGCAGAATATGAACTTAAAATTAGTGAAATTGAAAAAGAAAAAGCTACTATATTAGAAGAGGCTCGTGCTCGTGCTAAACAAAATGAGGCTCAAATAATAGAAGAAGCTAAAAAAGAAGCAGAAGCTATTAAAAACAGAGCTATGCTTGATATTCAAAGAGAACAAGATAAAGCTAAAGAAGAAGTTAGATTACAAATTATTGAAGTATCTTCTTTAGTAGCTAGTAAATTTATTAGCCAAAATATTAATGAGGCTGAACAAAACAAACTTGTTGACCAAGTTATTGCAGATTTGGGGGAAGTTAAATGGCAAAATTAATTTCTAAAAGATATGCAGTTGCTCTTTTTGAATTAGCAAAAGAAACAGATAAAATTGATTTATTTAATTCTCAAATAGAATTAATGTATAACTCTATTAAAGAAGATAAAGAATTTTTAGCTGTTTTAAATCACCCTAGAATTTCTGGTGGTGAAAAATTTAATCTTTTTCAAACTATTTATAAAGATAATATTTCAGATGAAATTTTAGGGCTTATATCTATTGTTGTTAAAAAAAATAGAGAAACTGAAATATTAGAAATACTTGAAACATTTTTAGAGCTTATTAGAGATTATAAAGGCATTACTACTGCTTATGTATATTCTGCTATTGCTCTTACTAATGAACAATTAACTAAAATTAAACAAAATTTATCTAAAAATTTAAATAAAGAAATTATTATTGAGGCTAGCGTAAATCCAGAACTTATAGGTGGTTTACTTATTAATGTTGACGGAAAAGTTATAGATAATTCTATTAAAAGAAACTTAGAAGACATTAAAAAAAGCCTTATTAATAATTAAGTAAAGGAGTGTAACCCGTTAATGAACTTAAGACCTGAAGAAATTAGTTCTGTTATTAAAGAACAGATTAAAGGTTATACATCAAAATTAGATGTATCTGATGTTGGTACGGTTATACAGGTTGGGGACGGTATTGCCAGAGTTCACGGACTTGAAAAAGCTATGAGTGGTGAGCTTTTAGAGTTTGAAAGTGGCGTATTAGGTATGGCTCAAAACCTTGAAGAAGATAATATTGGGGTAGTTTTATTAGGTTCTGACCAACAAGTTAAAGAAGGTGACACTGTTAAACTTACTGGTCGTGTTGCTGAAGTTGGTGTTGGTGAAGCTATGATTGGTCGTGTTGTTAATGCAATCGGTCAACCTATAGATGAAAAAGGTCCTATTAATACTACTAGTACTCGTCCTATTGAGAGAGTAGCACCTGGTGTTATCACTCGTAAATCTGTTGATGTACCTTTACAAACTGGTATTAAAGCTATTGATGCTATGGTACCTATTGGACGTGGTCAACGTGAGCTTGTAATCGGTGACCGTCAAACTGGTAAAACTGCTATTTGTATAGATACTATTATCAACCAAAAAGGTAAAGATGTTATTTGTATCTATGTTGCAATAGGACAAAAAGCTTCTACTGTTTCTCGTATCGTTAGAAGTTTAGAAGATGCTGGTGCTATGGATTATTCATTAGTTGTTTCTGCAACTGCTTCTGACCCAGCTCCACTTCAATTCCTTGCACCTTATACTGGTGTTGCTATTGGTGAAGAATTTATGGAAAACGGTAAAGATGTTCTTATCGTTTATGATGATTTATCTAAACACGCTGTTGCTTACCGTGCTATGTCACTTCTTCTTCACAGACCACCAGGTCGTGAGGCTTATCCTGGGGACGTATTCTATCTTCACTCAAGACTTCTTGAAAGAAGTGCTAGACTTGAAGAAAAATATGGTGGTGGTTCTATAACTGCTCTTCCTATTATTGAAACTCAAGCAGGTGACGTTTCTGCTTATATACCTACAAACGTTATTTCTATCACTGATGGACAAATTTTCCTTGAAAGTGAACTTTTCAACTCTGGTGTACGTCCTGCTATTAATGCTGGTCTTTCAGTATCAAGGGTTGGTGGTTCTGCTCAAATTAAAGCTATGAAAAAAATAGCTGGTCCTATCCGTATAGAACTTGCTCAATATAGAGAGCTTGAAAGCTTTGCTCAATTCGGTTCTGACCTTGATAAAGATACTTTAGAACGTCTTAACCACGGTCAACGTATCGTTGAAATATTAAAACAACCTCAATATGCTACTTTAGAGGTTGAAAAAGAAGTTGTTATTCTTTATGCTGTTACTAAAAAATATCTTGATGATATTGCTCTTGACAGAATTGCAGATTTTGAAAAAGAATTCTTTAATTTTGTTGAAACTAAATATAATAATATTTTCACAAGTATTAGAGAAACTAAAGAAATGTCTGCTGATATTGAAAAACAACTTATTGAAGCACTTGAAACATTTAAAAAAGAATTTAGATAATGAGGTGATATAATGGCATCAATGCGTGATATTAAACGCAGAATTAAAAGTGTCAATAGCACCCAGCAAATAACTAACGCTATGTATCTTGTTGCTAGTAGTAAGCTTAATAAAGCTAAAGCTAGATTAGAAGATACTCGCCCTTTCTTTAATGAAACTAGAAAAGTTATAGCAAATATTGTTAATGGTTCTGGTAATATAAGCCACCCTTATCTTGATAAAAGAGAAGTTAAATCTACTGGTGTTATAGTTGTAACAGGTGATAGAGGTCTTTGTGGTGGTTATAATACAAATATTAATAAAAAAGCTATGTCTGCTATTAAAAATAAAGAAACTGATAAAGTGATAGCTATTGGGAGCAAAAGTAGAGATTATTTTAAAAGTCGTGCTAATTTAGTACAATCTTTTACAAATATTTCTGAACACCCTACATATGAAGATGCTTTACAAGTTGGGCGTTTGGCACTAGATATGTTTACATCTGGTGAAGTTGATGAAGTTTACTTAGCTTATACAGAGTTTATTTCAACTCTTGCTAGTGAACCTAAACTTATTAAACTTTTCCCATTAGATGTAAATGATTTTAAAACTGAAGAAAAAACAGAAACTACTGTTGGTGCTCTTACTATTTATGAGCCTAGCGAAGAAGCTGTTTTAGAATATGTTATTCCTAAATACGTTAATACCGTTATATTTGGTGCTATGGTAGAATCAGCAGTTTGTGAATTAGGTGCTAGAATGACTGCTATGGATTCTGCTACAGAAAATGCTGAAGAAATGATAGATTCTTTAAACCTTGTTTATAATAGAGCAAGACAAAGTGCTATCACACAAGAAATTACCGAAATTGTTAGCGGTAGTGGTATTTATAGTTAGAAAAGGAGTGGAAACTTTTGGCTGAAAAAAATGTAGGTAAGATAATACAAATTATCGGTGCCGTATTAGATATAAAATTTTCAAGCGAAAATATGCCAGCGTTATACAATGCTATTGAAATTGAGCATAATGGCGAAATTATCGTTGCTGAAGTTGCTCAACACTTAGGTGATGACGTTGTTAAATGTATCGCTATGAGTTCTACAGATGGTCTTATTAGAGGTATGGACGCAGTAGATACAGGAGCACCTATATCTGTACCTGTTGGTTCTTGCACTCTTGGTCGTATGTTCAACGTTGTTGGTAACCCTATTGATGAAGCTGGTGACGTTGATGTTAAAGAAAAATGGTCTATCCATAGAAGTGCTCCTAGCTTTGCTGAACAAGCAACTGCTACTGAGCTTTTAGAAACTGGTATCAAAGCTATTGACCTTCTTTGTCCTTATTCAAAAGGTGGTAAAATTGGTCTTTTTGGTGGTGCTGGTGTTGGTAAAACAGTTCTTATTATGGAGCTTATTCGTAACATTGCAACAGAGCATGGTGGTTTCTCTGTTTTTGCTGGTGTTGGTGAACGTACTCGTGAAGGTAATGACCTTTACTATGAAATGCAAGAATCAGGCGTTATTAACAAAACAAGTCTTGTATTTGGTCAGATGAATGAACCACCTGGAGCTCGTATGAGAATTGCCCTTACTGGTCTTACTATGGCTGAATACTTTAGAGATAGAGAAAACCAAGACGTTCTTCTCTTCGTTGATAATATTTTCCGTTTCGTTCAAGCAGGTTCTGAGGTGTCTGCCCTCTTAGGTCGTATGCCTAGTGCCGTTGGTTACCAACCAACTCTTGCAACTGAAGTTGGTACATTACAAGAACGTATTACTTCTACTAAAACAGGTTCTATTACATCTGTTCAAGCTGTATACGTTCCTGCCGATGACTTAACTGACCCTGCTCCTGCTACAACATTTGCTCACTTAGATGCAACAACAGTTTTATCAAGAGCTATAGTTGAGCTTGGTATTTACCCTGCTATCGACCCTCTTGAATCTGGTTCTCGTATATTAGACCCTATGATTGTTGGTCAAGAGCACTATGAAGTAGCTAGAAACGTACAATCTATTCTTCAAAGATATAAAGAGTTACAAGATATTATTTCTATTCTTGGTATGGATGAACTTTCTGAAGAAGATAAACTTACTGTTAACAGAGCAAGAAAAATTCAACGTTTCCTTTCTCAACCTTTCTTCGTTGCTGAGAAATTTACAGGTTATGATGGTAAATATGTTCCTGTTTCTGAAACTGTTCGTGGATTTAAAGAAATTCTTGAAGGTAAACATGATGATATACCTGAAAGCTTCTTCTTAAATGCTGGTCCTATTGAAGAAGTTGTAGCAAGAGCTAAGAAATAATATTAGCGAAAGGAATGGTTGCTAATATGGCAGATGCAAAAATACGTTTGCGTATAGTTACTCCTTCTAGGGAGCTTTATAACGATGACGCAACTATGGTTATTATGCGTGGTACTAATGGGGATTTAGGGGTTCTTAAAGGACACCAACCCCTTACAACTACTCTTGACTATGGTCTTTTAAAAATTAAAAACGGTGAAAAAGAGCTTGTTTCTACTCTCTTTGGTGGCTTTGTAGATGTTCAACCAGATGTTATTACTATTCTTACAGATTCTGCTGAATGGATAGAAGATATTGATATTAAAAGAGCTGAAGATGCTAAAAGAAGAGCTGAAGAAAGACTTAATAGCAAAGATGCTAATATAGACTTTTTAAGAGCTGAACTTGCTTTAAAACGTGCTAATTTAAGACTTAATAGTAAAAGAAATTAATTAATAAAGCTATGGATTTATTCCATAGCTTTTTAAACACTAAAGGAAATTTTATGAGAAAAGGTATTATATCACAAAAAATTGTAATTACCCATACAATATAAATTTTTAATTATTTATTGTATGGGAGGCAATAAAATGAAACAAAATAAATATGATAATGAAAAATTTTTTCAAAAATATAGTGAAATGAATCGTTCTAAAAATGGTTTAAATGGTGCTGGAGAATGGAAAGAGCTTAAAAAACTTTTACCTAAATTTGAAAATAAAAAAGTATTAGACTTAGGTTGTGGTTATGGTTGGCATTGCAAATATGCAATAGATAATGGTGCTAGTTATGTTATTGGTATAGATATATCACAAAAAATGCTTAATGTAGCTAAACAAAGAAATAATAGTAAACATATTGAATATAAATTATGTGCTATGGAAGATTTGTCATTTAATGAAAATTCTTTCGATATAGTTATTAGTTCACTTGCTTTTCACTATATTAAAAACTTTGAACCTATTGTAAAAAATATTAGTAAATGGTTAAAAAATAATGGTTGTTTTATATTTTCAGTAGAACACCCCATATTTACTTCTTATGGTACACAAGACTGGATTTATGATGAAAATGGTAATATACTTCATTTTCCAGTAGATAACTATTATTATGAAGGTGAAAGACAAGCTATATTTTTAGGTGAAAAAATTATAAAATATCATAAAACTATTACAACTTACTTAAATACATTACTTAACAACAATTTTATAATACAAAATATAGTAGAACCTAAACCACCAGAAAATATGTTAAATATTCCTGGTATGTTAGATGAAATGCGAAGACCTATGATGCTTATTATTAAGGCATACAAAAAGTAAATCATTTTTAAAGGTGTATAAAAATCTACACCTTTATTTATATAAAATTCTTTTATATAATAAAACCATACACCCTATGGGTCATTAGCTTGTTTCATATATTTGTTAATTTAATAAAATAAGTAATATATTTTTTACTTTAAAATTTATATATTTTTTATATTTTAATTATATCCTAATAATAAAAACTATACAGTTTAAAAAATTTAATAAAATAATTTTATAGTATTTTTTAATAAATTTAAAATAAAAAATCAATTAATTTTACTTATTTTTATTTTATTAATATTCATATTTTGTTTATATTTATAAATAATACTATTGATTTTTTATTTTTTTATAGTATAATAATATAATAAAAACATTTAGTAGGAGTGAATAAATATGAAAAAAATTTTTTCTTTAATAGTTGCAGCTACATTATCTTTATCTTTAGTAGCTTGTGGTAGTTCAAATAATAATTCATCTAATAATACTACTGAAGAAACTTCTTCTGAAAGTGCTAGTACAACTAATAAAGATAATGGAGTAATTTCTAAAATTAAAGAAAAAGGTGAATTAGTAATGGCTACTTCGCCAGACTATCCACCTTATGAATTTAAAATAATGGAAAATGGAAAAGAAAAAATTGTTGGGTTTGATATAGCTATTGCTGAAGAAATTGCAAAAGATATAGGTGTTAATCTTCGTGTTTTAGAATTAGATTTTAATGGTCTTTTAGTTTCTCTAAATGCTAATAAAGCTGATATGGTTATGGCTGGTATGACACCTGATGAAGAAAGAATTAAAGCTGTTGATTTTTCTGATATATATTATCTTGCAGAACAAGGTATAATTGTACCTACTGACAAAAAAGATACTTTAAATACTTTAGAAAGTCTTGCTGGTAAAAAAATTGGTGTTCAAAAAGGTTCTGTACAAGAAAAAATTGCTACAGAACAATTACCAGATTCTAAAATTGTATCTTTAGTTAAATTACCTAATATTATTTTAGACCTTAAAGCTGGAAATTTAGATGCAGCTATTGTAGAATTACCTGTTGCTGAAGGTTATGTAAAACAATATCCAGAACTTGCTATATCTGATGCTAAAGTTATAGACGAAACTGGTGGTTCTGCTATTGCTGTAAAAAAAGGTAATTCTGAACTTGTAGAACAAATTAACTCTACTATAAAAAGATTAGAAGAAGAAGGTACTATTGATAAATATGTTGTAGAAGCTAATGAAATAGTTAATAATATGGTAGAATAATTATAAAAATAGAATAAATTTAAGTATAAATTATACTTAAATTTATTCTATTTTTTTATATATTAAAATATTAGAATATATCCATTTTTGATACCATATTTCCAGCTTTATCTAACATTTTTTTACCATCATTAGCCATTTTATTTCTCATTCTTTTATCTGTCATAGCATAAGCTAAACCTACAACACCTACTAAGCCTGTGGTAATCAATCCAGCTGTTGTCATTTTTCTCATAGTTATTCCTCCTTTTAATAAAAATATAAAAATAATAAAAGTATAGGTATAAATCCTATACTTTTATTATTTTCAATAATTAAAAAAATATTAACCCAATTTTTACATATTTTCTTCTTTATCATTTTTTTCTTCATTATTTTCAGGTTCTTTATTTTCGTTTTTCTTTTCAATTTTATCTATTTCTTTTTTTAATCCATCAAAAAGATTTTTTATACCATCAAAAATATCTTCTTTTATTTCTTCTTCTAAATAATCATCATAAACTTCTTCTTCATAACTTCCAAATATTGCATTTAACTTTTTATCTTTATTTATAATATCTTCATCTATATCTTTTGCTTTTTTTACCATATCATCAAAACTATCTATACTATTTACATATTTATAATTTTCATAAATATTATATAGTTCATTTGGTAAATCATTATGTATATATATTTTGCATAATATAAGAATTGCTTTTTCATATGACTTTTTAGATAAATCAAAATCAACCATTTTCATAAGTTTATTTTTTGCTTCTTCTTCTTTTTCTTTATTATTAGTTTTTATAAATATATTTATAAGATTTAATAATGAATTTACATATTCTTCATTATACATACCTATAACATTTTCTTTTATTTTATTTTCATTTTCATAATAATATAAGCATTTTTCAAAGTCTTCTAATATATAATATATATCACCAACCCTTTTTAATGCACTTGCATAAAACATATGCTTTTCTCCAACAGTTTCTTTTATTATATTTAAAGATTTTAATTGAATTTTTAAAGCTTCTTCTATTTTATCTATTTTTAAATAATTTTCTGCAAGTTTAGATAATGTTTCTGCAAGATATGGATGCTTATCACCTAACTTTTGCTCAATAAGTGAGCAAGCTTTTTCATAACTTTTAATTGCTAAATCATATTTTTCCATTTTAGAATATACAGAAGATATATAATATATATTAGCCATATATTCTTCAGAATTTATACCAAATAAACCTTTTATAATATCTAAAGCTTGATTAAAAAATCCTATTGCTTCATCATATTTTTTAAGTTTTTCATAACTATAACCTAAAAAGTTTAAATTATCAATAAAATCTATATTTTTATCTTTTCTATGTGACAATTCTTCTAAAAAATTATATATGGCATCTTCATATTGTTCTATATCATAGTATGAACAACCTATATTATGTAATACATTAACTATTTTTTCATCTTTTTTAGGTAAATATTTTTTCCCTAAAGATAATGCTCTTTCAAAACAATTTATAGAAAAACTTTGTTTTATTGAACTTTTTGTATAACATATTCCTAAACTATTTTCTATATCAATAATAAATTTAACTTTTTCTATATCTTCTTTATTATTAATATCATATTCTTTCTTTTCTAATATTTTTAATAATTTTTTATAATATTTTATAGATATACTATATTTACCTAAAAACTGTTGAACATATGCCATATTGTACAAATCTGTACAATATTCAATAGTTTCTTTTTCTTCTTCTCTATATAATTTTATAATACTTTCTATTTTTTCAGAAGCAGAAAAATAATCTTTTTCTTCAATATCATTTAAAAAGTCTTTTCTAATAGTTGACCTTTTATTTTTATCACTCATAATTAAAATCCTCCAATAAGTAATTAAATGCTTTATTTATACTATCATAAGAAAATCCCCTTCTAGCTAAATAAGCATATATTTTTTGTTTTTCTTTATAATCTAAATCTTGAATGTTTTTACCTTTTAATTTTTTTAATAATAAATCTTTTGCTTTTTGTTCTTCATTTATAAATTTATCATTATATAAATATTTTTTAAAAATTTCCTCTTCTATACCAAGTATTTTTAAATCATAACTTATTTTAAATATACCATAACCATTTAAATTTAATTTATCTTTAATAAATGCTTTAGCAAAATCTTCATCATTTATATAGTTATATTTTTCTAAAATATTTATTACTTTATTTATAACATTAGGTGGAAAATCATTTTGTTCTAATTTAGTTATAACTTGTTTTTTAGAACGCATTTTATAACCTAAATATTTTAATGCTTTATCTTTTGCCCTTTTTAATAAAAGTTTATTTAATATGTAATTATATTTTTCTTCATCTAAAATTTCATTTTCTTTTAGTTTGTAATATAATAAATCTACTTCACCTATACCAAAGGCAAATTCATTATCTATAAATATAGAATATCTTTTTTCATTATTTTTTTGTTTTTCTATTTTTGTTATTATCAAAATAATCACCTTTATTATTATAACATAACTATAACAAAAAAATCAATTTTTAAAAAACAAGTAGTTAAAGTATTTAAAATATTATATAATAATTAACTTAATAAAAAGTAATATATTATGAATAGAAAAAATTTTGTTTTAATATTTAATTATTAGTTTAATTTTTATTATAATATTAATATTCTTAATACATATTTAGAAATTGAAAAGTATACTATATATATGTTATAATTAAAATTATAATTTAAGGAGTGATTAATATGACTAAAAATAAAGTTTTATCAATTTATATTATTTTAATTATTATTTTAGTTGTTACTTTATTTTTGCAAAACAAAAATAATGTCCTATTACCAGAAGATAAAGACCCAGATGTTTCATATACTACTTTTATTTCATTAAAATCAAATGAAGAAAATAATGAACTTATTGAAAGTTTATATAAAGATAATATTGAAAAAGATATAGAAAATATAAAAGAAAAATTATCTTATAATAATGTAGATGAAGATACAATCAATAAAGAATTAGAAAATAAAAAATTTATTTTATATATAGTAGATTTTAAACTTAATGACAAAGAAGAAAATTTAAATCTTTTTACAAAAGTAGAAATATATGCAATATATACTAATAACTATATTTATATATTTGATACTAAAATTGTTGACACTATATATGATGATAAAGAAACAGATATACTTATGCTTAATGCTGACGTTAACCCTTTAAAATCTATTTTTAGTATTGATGAAAATGCTACTATTACTTTTTTAATTGATTACTATAATAAAAAAGATAATAGTGAAACAAAATCATATAAACTTACATATAAAATTGATTTAAAAAATAAAAGTATAGAATTTTTAAATCCTAATGATGTAACAGTGGGGTAAAGATTTAAATCTTTACCCTTATTTTATTATGCATTTTTAAGGTAAATTATATAAAATTTATTGTTATATTACAATTAAATTAAAAAATGTAAAAATAAATTGAAAATATCAAAATAAATGGTATAATAACTTGTAGACTACAAAAAATATTAAGGGGTGTTAATTTTGAAAAAAAATAAAAAACAGGTAATAGCCTTGTGTATGGCTTTTAGTCTGATAACAACTAATGTATATGCTAATAATATTAATGATTTAAATAATACTACTACAAATACTACTAGTAATATTGACAACACTAATGAAGTTATAAATGATATACCTAAAGATGAAAACGGTAATCCTTTAACAGGTGAAGATTTAAAAATATACAATATTATAAAAAATGCACCTGTTTATACACCAACTAATTTTAATCCTATAACAACAGAAACTATTAATGAATTTTCAAATATTACTACTAAAACCACTAAAACAGTATTTGAAAATAATGATACTTATTATATGAATAGATTATCTTTTAAAGAAAATAAAAAAGAAAGATACAATATTTCTATACCTATAAAAGGAAATACTATTGCTGTTAGATATGTAGATCCAGTTAAAAAAGAGTGGGTAAATACTTCTAATCTAGCAAATTTAAAACATACTACTTTATTTATTGATACAGATACAAATAGTTATGTAGTTAGTGTGCCAGGTGTTTATAAAAATATTTTTACAAACAATACTTTGACTATTGCTAGAGATAAAGAACAAATGATTAAAATTGTAAAAAAAGATGGTTATTTTGATTTACAAATGTCTTTTCCCCAAGATAAAAATTTAATTGGTGAATTTTGGTATATAGAATCTAATAAACGTTTAGTAGATTGGTCTACTATGACAAGTTTTAATCAACTTTTACCACATGACCTTTCAGAAAATAGACGTTGGAGCTATGATGGTTATTATTTCCAAACTCCTTCTAACTATAAACCAGGTGGAAAAGATATATTATATAAACATCCTGCAAACTATACTGGTGCATCTTTTGCAAGATATGGTATGAATAATCTTTCTAAAAATCTTGGATATGTTATGACAGAAACTTGTATGAAAAATCAAAATAATTTAGGATATTGGGAAACAGGTCCTCAATCTGATTGGTTATTTACAGATTTTAAAATTGGAGCTGGTTTTTATGATACAAGATTTAATACAGATTTTGCTGTAAGTTTAATATATACTTATCAAAATTATAACAATAAAGAATTTTTAAAAGCAGCTGTTAAATATGCTGAATTTTTCTTAAACTTTGCACAAACTGACAGCTATATTACTCAAAATGGTGGCATTTTAGTAGCTGACTATGGTTATGATAAAGGTGAACACGAAAAAACTCATGTTTCTTTAAATCATCAATTAGCTGAAATGAATTTCCTATATGAAATTTATAATATAACAGGTGAACAAAGATATTTAGATACTGCTAATAAAATGCTTCTTGGTATAGAAGATACTAGAAATCAATGGGTTTTACCAGATAATAATTTAAATTATGCTTTATTCTACACTAAAAATACTAATCCTATGATAGATTATCCTTATTTAACATATAATGACCTTTTCCAAACTAAAATATTACTTAAAAAATTATTTAATACAAATAATGATACAATAGAATTTTTAATGGCTTCTAAAAAACTTTGGATGGATAGAAATAAAGTTACTGGCTATATGACAGAAGTTGTTGAAGGACAAGATTTACCTATTATAAATTAGCTATAAAATTATAGTCAATATTACTAATCTATGCAATATTGACTATAATTTATATATATTTCACTCAAAAAATTAGGGGGAAATGAGTGGTACAATATCATTATTACCACTTAATAGATTTATATACATATTTTTAAAAAATTTTATATATTAGCAATATTAACCAATTTCAACCTTTAAACTTTATTATTGTTGTATATTTACAATTCTAAAAATAATTATTATACTTTTAGTATATAAAATATATAAATCAAAAATTTGAAAGGTTGTGTTACTTATGAAAAGGTTTAAAAAATTTTCAATGTTATCATTTATGGTTGGTTCTTTAATTTTATCAACAAATATTTTGGCATATGCTAATACTACAGAAGCCTCTGTTTCTGTCCAAAATTCTGATAAAATAATTGAACCTAAAGATAGTTATATTTTTAGGGATGAAGAATTAACTTCAAGTACAGGTTCTCAATCTACTACATTTGATACAACTGAAACATACTGTTATTATAGAATTTATGTTGAAAATAATAGTAATGTAGACTATATTGTAATTTCTCCTTCTGGTACAAGTTTTACTGTAAAAGCTAATGGAAAAAAATATATTTGGTCTCCTAAAGAAGTACCAGCTGGTACTAAAGAAGTGTCTGTTACTTCTCGTGATGGTTCTAAATTAAATGGACATATTGCTATTAGAGTTGCAGATAATTTAGGTGAAGTTGAATGGAATTAAATAAAATTAAACAACTAACTAATAAAATATTTCTATAACATTATAAAAAGCACTTGAAATTAAAAAAAGTTTTTGCTATAATATATAAAAATTAATATATTAGCGTTTATACTTTTGTATATGAATGAAAACTAATCTATAAATAAATTTTTAGAGAGTTAATGGTTGGTGTAAATTAACATTTTATTATAGAGTTCCACTTTCAAAGCTTTATGGTGATTAAGCCATAAGGGTAAGCCCTTTATAGCTTTTATAAGAGGCTTTTTATAGCAATTTGGGTGGCAACGCGGGTAAAACTCGTCCCTTATTTTTAGGGACGGGTTTTTTATATTTTTTACTATTTTAGTAGTATATAAATAACAAAAATACAAAAACTTATATTAAAGTATAAATGAAAATATAATAAAAGAAAAAATAAAAGAAAAGGGGATTTTTATTATGTTAGATATTAAAAGAATTAGAGAAGATTTTGAAGGTGTTAAAAAAGCATTAGAAAAAAGAGGTAAAAAATATGATTTAGAAAGCTTTTTAACATTAGATGAAAAAAGAAGAACACTTTTACAAGAAGTTGAAGAACTTAAAAATAAACAAAATACTACTTCTAAACAAGTACCTATACTTAAAAAAGAAGGCAAAGATACAACAGAGATTATGGCAGAAATGAAAGAACTTTCTGAAAAAATAAAAGAATTAGATAATAGTGTTAGAGAAGTAGATGAAGAAATTAAAACACTTTTATATAGTATACCTAATACACCTAATGAAAAAGTACCTTTTGGTACTGATGACACAGAAAATGAAGAAATTAGAAAATGGGGTGAACCTAGAAAATTTGATTTTGAGCCAAAACCTCATTGGGATTTAGGGGAACAACACGATATTTTAGATTTTGCTCGTGCTGCAAAAATATCTGGTGCTAGATTTACAATATATAAAGGACTTGGTGCTAGATTAGAAAGAGCTTTAATTAACTTTATGTTAGATACTCATATAGAAAAACATGGTTATGTAGAAATTATGCCACCTCAAATGGTTAATAAAGATAGTATGTATGGTACTGGACAATTACCAAAATTTGCTGAAGATATGTTTAGAGTAGAAAATAATGGTTACTATCTTGTACCTACTGCTGAAGTACCTGTTACTAATCTTTATAGGGACGAAATTTTAAATGGTAGTTATTTGACTATTAGTCATTGTGCATTTACTGCTTGTTTTAGAGCTGAAGCTGGTTCTGCTGGGCGTGATACTAGAGGACTTATTCGTCAACATCAATTTAATAAAGTAGAACTTGTAAAATTTACTAAACCTGAAAAATCTTATGAAGAATTAGAAAAACTTACTAATGATGCTGAAAGTATTTTAAAACTTTTAAATTTACCTTATAGAGTTGTAAGACTTTGTGGTGGTGATTTAGGATTTAGCTCTGCTATGACTTATGATATTGAAGTTTGGTTACCAAGCTATAATAGATATGTAGAAATTTCTAGTTGTTCAAACTTTGAAGATTTCCAAGCAAGAAGAGCTAATATTAAATTTAAAGATAATGTTAAAGATAAAGCTACTTTAGTACACACTTTAAATGGTAGTGGTCTTGCAATAGGTAGAACTGTTTCTGCTATATTAGAAAACTTCCAACAAGAAGATGGTACTGTTATTATACCTGAAGTTTTAGTTCCATATATGGGTGGTATAAACAAAATAGGATAATTTATATTTTGCATTACAAGCCATAAAATCAAATAATAATATGACTTGGAATTTCTTAATTTAATAAATATTTAATATTTGAATATTAAATATTGGTAAGAAATATAAAAAAGTAGCTAAAGCTACTCTTTTATATTTCTCTATACATAGACACAACTTTTAAATTATCTAACTTTGTAATTTTATTTTTATGTAAAAATTTATTTTTTAACCAAAAGTTTTTAGCTTCTATATTTTCTTGTATATATGCTAATTCTATATAATTGAAATTTTCTTTTTTTAATGTACTACAAAATTATTATTTCACTACCTATACCTTTATTTTGAATACTTTTATCTAGCATAAATAAACCTATATAAATACTATTTTCTTTAGGAAAATTTGTTATATAGTCCAAAATAGCAACTAAATTATTATCTTTATAAACACCAACAAAAAACTTATCTTTCATTGTTTTATTTGGTGGTAACTCTTTAAAAATTTATTTTATATTTTCAAAAGTAGGTTTTTGCTTATAATAATTGTAATAAGTAATATTTTTAATACATAAATCATAAATTTGTTGTATATCTATTTCTTATAATTTCTTGATATTATAATTTTTTAAACTAATTAACATACTTTTCAACAAACTTTCTATATTAAATACTAAATTTTATATTAAAAACTGTTTATAGATTAAAAAATATTAACTTTTTTATACAATATATTTTTTAAAATTAAATTTTTTATCCACATTTTTTATACATACTGTTTAAAAGTATGTGCAATAAATAGTGGCTAAAGACAATGTCTTTAGCCTAAAATATTAGTTAGCTCTACCTAAATATTCACCAGTACGAGTATCAATTTTAATTTTTTCACCTTGTTCTAAGAATAAAGGAACATTTACAGAAACACCTGTTTCTACAACAGCTGGTTTTGTAGCACCTGTTGCAGTATCACCTTTAAATCCTGGTTCTGTTTCAATAATTTCAAGCTCAACAAATAAAGGTGGTTCAATACCAAAAACATTTCCATTATAAGAAAGAACTTTTACTATTTCATTTTCTTTAACAAATTTTAAAGTATCACCAACTTCTGAAGCGTTAACAGCAATTTGTTCAAAACTTTCATTATCCATAAAGTGATAAAGCTCACCATCATTATATAAATAGCTCATATCTTTTCTATCAATATGTGCTCTACTCATTTTTTCTGAAGGTCTAAAAGTTTTTTCTACAACAGCACCTGTAACAAGATTTTTAATTTTAGTTCTAACAAAAGCAGCACCTTTACCAGGTTTAACATGTTGGAATTCTAAAATAACAAAAATATCTCCTTCATACTCTATTGTAACACCATTTCTAAAATCACCAGCTGAAATCATTTAAAAATTTCCTCCTTAAACTTATGTTTTTATTATTATAATTATTTTTTGTTATAATATACATTGTATATCATTTTTATATTTTTAGCTAAAACAAAAGGAGAGTTATCTTCTATATCAAATACAATATCTGCATATTTTATATATAAATCTTCTCGTTGTTTTAGTAAATCACAAATAGTTTTAAATTTATCTTTATCTTTTAATAATGGTCTTTTATTATCATATTTTAAATTTTCATATATTTTTTGTGGTGTAGCTTTAAGATATACAATAACTCCATTTCTTTTTAGATTTATTATATTTTCTTCATCTTTAATGACTCCTCCACCTGTAGATATAACATAATTTTTAAAATTTGAAACTTTATAACAAGCTTCTTTTTCTAAAGCACGAAAATAGTCTTCACCAAATATTTCAAAAATTTTTTCTATAGATTTATTTTCTTCTTTTTGTATCATATAATCTATATCTAAAAAATAAAAATTAAGTTTTTTAGCAAGTTCTTTACCAACTGTTGTTTTGCCACAGCCCATAAACCCTATTAATACAATATTTTTCTTAGCCATTTTAATTAATGTCTTGGGTGCTCCTCAACTATTTTTATAGCATTAGAAATAGCTGTAGTAATATCTATAATACTTTGATTTTCATATGAGTTCAGCTTTGCATAGCAAACTCCTTTTTCTGTTGCTACATATTTTGTAGGAAGATGATTAAGAGCATGCGCTGTAATATCTGCTTTACACTTTTCACAAAAACAAGAACAATTATTTTTTTTCATAATGTCTTCTAATTGATTAGCTACTAAATCTTCCATATAATTTTTAACTTGCATTTGACTTTCCATATGAAAACCTCCTTTATAAATAATATTTGGTATATTATAACATATATTATTTATTTTTTCAATATTTATATAATAGTTAAAACTAATTTATAAATATATATTGTTAAAATTTTTAGATAATTTGTATTTATAAATATAAATTTAATTATTGTTAATTTTATAAAATTAATAAAGACTAGCTTAAAATATATTAAGCTAGCCTTAAAAAAATTAATCTTGTGTATATGCAAGTAAAGCAACATGTCTAGCTCTTTTAATAGCTAAAGTTAAAACTCTTTGATGTTTTGCACAGTTGCCTGTTATTCTTCTAGGTAATATTTTTCCTCTTTCAGAAATATATTTTTTAAGCTTAGCAGTATCTTTGTAATCAACAAAATCTACTTTTTCAGCACAAAAAGCACAAACACGTTTTTTTCTTTTACCACGTTTTTTGTTAACCATTGGTTTTACCTCCTTTTAAACTTAATACGAAATTATTAAAATGGTAGATTATCATCATCTACATCTTGTTCTATACTATAAAAGTCCTCATTTTGTTGCATATTTTGTGAGTTGTCAATCATATTATTTTGTCCACTAGTTGACATATTTTCGGCTTGATAGCTTTCAGAAGCTGATTTACTCTCTAAAAATTCTACTTCTTCTACTTGAACATCTGTTGACACACGCTTTTGACCGTTATTGTCTGTCCAAGAGTTTGTTCTAAGCGAACCTACTACACCTATCATTTTACCTTTAGTAAAATATTTGCTAATAAATTCAGCAGTTTTACCAAAAGAAACACAGTTTATAAAATCTGCATCTGGTTCACCATCTTTTTTAAAACGGCGATTAACTGCTATACTAAATCGTGTAACTGCTAAAGGTTCTGCACTTTGAGAGTATCTCATTTCTGGGTCTCTAGTAAGTCTACCTGATATAATAACTTTATTCATAAAGACACCTCACATATATTATGCTTCTTGACGAACTACTAAATAACGAAGAACGTTTTCTTTAATTCTCATTCTGCGTTCTATTTCAACTGGAGTTTCGCTGTTAGCTGTAAAAGTAATAAAGCTATAGAAACCTTCATTGAATTTTTTAATTTCGTAAGCAAGTTTACGTTTACCCCAATCATCAACTTTTTCAATAGTACCACCAAATTTAGTGATAATTTCTTGAACACTTTCAAATTCAGCTTTAAGAGCTTCTTCTTCTAATGTTGGTTTAACAACAACTGCTAATTCATATTTATTCATTCTTTCGCACCTCCTTTTGGACTTTGGCTCTCTTTATTAAAAGAGAACAAGGAATCTTTTTTCCAATTTGAAATTATACCACATATTGAAATATATTGCAAGTATTTTATATATTTTTTATTACATTATAAACTTTATAATTATTACAATTAATATAAATAACTTCCTTATTCTCATTTATTGCATAATCTAAAGTTGAATATGTCTTACTTTTTTTAGATATTCCATCATAAACACCCAATAATGTGGTACATTTATCTACTAAAAATTTATTTCTTTTTAAATAACAATCTTTAGTATAATATTTTTGCATTATTATTCTACCATTACTATTATCAAGTAAATTTTTATGTCTTTTCTTATAATCACAACTCCATTTTTTTGATTGATTTTCAAAAGGTATAATACTATACAATTTTAAGTCATTATATTTTTGTTTTAAATTTAAAACAATTTCTCCACACCATATTTCAACCCCTATTGCTCCACCTGTTAAAAAAATTTTTGTTCCTTCTAAATAAATATTATTTATTTGTTCTATAAGCAAATGTTTTAATGTTATACAATTTATATCATTTTCATCTATAAAATTAAATTTTTCTATTCTATGTCCTATAAAAGAGCATATTTTTTCCATATTAATCCTTTCTTATACCTGTATATATATAATATTATAATATAAATACAGTTATATTATATATAGGTATATATGTATAATTTATTTATATTAATATTGGAGGTGTACTATGGATAATTATGGTAGCATAAAAATAAATATTGAAAAAATATTAAAACAAAAAAATATTTCTAAAAATAAAATTTGTGAAGAACTTAATTTACAAAGAACACAATTTAATAAATATTGTAAAGGTTCTATGCAAAGATTAGATATAAATATATTATGTAAAATATGTAATTTTTTAAATTGTGATATAAAAGATATATTAGAATATATACCACCTACTAATTAATACACCTGTATATATATACCTATATTATAAATCATTATTACTTATATGTAAATTAATTTTTTATTTTATATTAAATTAATATTAAAAAAATTAGAGTTATAGATTTTTTATCTATAACTCTAATTTTTATGCTTTAAAACCTCTATTATGTTTTGTATCTACAAATTCTTGCAATTGTCCATTTCTTCCATAAGTAAGACCTGCATATATAGACTCTGTATTTTGCATTATTGAATTTTTATCTTTTTCTTTTTCTTCTATTTCTTCAAATCCTGACATTATAGTTTTTAAAACTTTTGTTCCAGCCTCTAAATCCTCTAATTTTTTACTAAATAAAAATATAGCTAATTGTCTATCTACATAGTTATACATTGTTAATAACTGTGTGGATATTTCATATTTCATATTTAAACTACCTCTAAGCTCTCCTAAAAATTGTCTAGCTTTAAGTATATTAAAATCAAATTCTTTTTGATTATCTATATTTTTTTTACTTTCTTCTAAATAATCTAAAATTATTTCAAAATTTATTATAACTAGTTTTAAAGGACTGGCTGTAGCTATTTTTGCTACATAATCTTGTTTATTTATACCCATATTTTAATACCTATTGTAATAGTGATAATAATTGGTTAGGTCTTTGATTTGCTTGTGATAACATAGATATACCAGCTTGCACTAATACATTATTTTTTGTATATTCTGCCATTTCTCCTGCCATATCTGTATCTACTACTCTTGATAAAGCTGCACGAGTATTTTCCTCTGATATAACTAAAGAACTACTTATTTTTTCTAATCTATTTATACTTGCACCTAAATTACCTCTATATATATTTATTCTTTCTAAAGCTTCATCACATCTTTCTATTGCTTCTTCTGCTCCACCATCTCTTGTATAATCTAAACCTGGTACTATAGCACCACCTGCAACAATATTACCATTTTTATCATATTCTGGTGAATCTATTATACTTATACCTAAAACAGCTGAGTTTAAGGCTTTTAAACTAATTGTAAAGTTATCTGTATGGTTACTACCTACATGAAATGTAAGTTCTTCATAATCATCATTTAATAAATGTCTTTTATTAAATTCTGACCTTTCAGCCATTCCATCTAATTCTTGTGCTAGTTGTTCTATTTCTTTTTGAATAAGTTCTTTATCTTCAGGTGTTAATGTTCCATTAGACCCTTGAACAGCTAATTCTCTCATTCTTTGAACAATATCTTGCATTTCACTTATACTGCCTTCAGCAGTTTGTATTAAAGAAACAGCATCATTAACATTTCTATCTGCCATTTCTAATCCTTTTATTTGTAATTTCATTTTATTAGAAACAGCCATACCTGTTGGGTCATCACCTGTTTTATTTACTTTTGTACCTATTGATAAATTTGTTGATGCTTTTCCTAAAGCATTATTTCTATGCCATAAAGCATTTGTTGCTAATAAAGCTTGTCTATTTGTGTTTAAAATCATAATTTCACCCTCCAAAATATTTTATAATTCTTTTATATTTATTTCGGTAAAAATAATAATATTCTTAACATTTATTTTACAACTTACAAAGAGTATAGAAAAATCCATACTCTTTTATAAGTTTTTATACTAATTCTTCTGTTTCTTCATTTTCTATATAATCTTCTGAAATTTTGGCAACACTCATAACTTTAACATCATCATTTACATTTATAAGTTTAACACCTTGTGTTATACGACTTGTTGTAGATATATCTTTAGCCCTTATTCTAATAATAATCCCCTCAGATGTAACCATAATAATTTCTTCTTTATCATCTATCATTTTTACATCTATAACATTACCTGTTCTTTCAGTTATTTTATATGTTTTAAGACCTTTTCCACCTCTTGTTTGTGGTCTATATTCATCACTTAATGTACATTTACCAAAACCTTTTTCAGATACTATAAGAATTTTCTTATCTTCTTCTATAACTTCAGATGCTACTACTTCATCACCTTTATTTAAATTAATAGCTTTTACACCTGTTGCATTTCTTCCTAATTCCCTAAAATCTTGCTCACTAAATCTTATTGACATACCTAATTTTGTAGCTAAAAACATATGTTGCCCATCTGTTATTTTTTTAACAGATATAAGCTCATCATCATCTCTAAGATTTACTGCTATAAGACCTATTTTTCTAATGTTATTAAACATTGATATTTTTGTCTTTTTAATAATACCTTTTTTAGTAGTCATTACAAGATATTCATCTTTAGCTATTTCTTCATTATTCCTATTTTGTTTTACTGGTATAACAGCTGTTATCTTTTCACCATTATCAAGTTGTAATAAATTTATAATAGGTGTTCCTTTAGCAGTACGTCCTGCTTCTGGTATTTCAAAAGTTTTTATACGATATACTTTTCCTTTATTTGTAAAGAAATATATAAAACTATGATTACTACTTAAAAATAGATTTTTAACAAAATCTTCATCCCTTGTTTGCATACCTATTATACCTTTACCACCTCTATTTTGACTTTTATATGTAGACAATGGTAATCTTTTAATATAGTCAAAATGTGTCATTGTTATAACACTCATTTCATCTTCTATAAGGTCTTCTATATATAAGTCTCCCTCATCTTGAACAATAGCTGTTCTTCTCTCATCACCAAACTTAGCTTTTGTTTGTAAAAATTCTTCTTTTATTACTTCTAAAAGCCTATTTTCACTATTTAATATAGTTTCTAATTCTTTTATAAGCTCATTAAGTTTAGAATATTCTTCTTCTAATTTATTCCTTTCAAGACCAGATAAACTTCTAAGACGCATTTCACATATAGCATCTACTTGTTCATTAGTGAAATCAAATTCTTCAATAAGTATTGATTTTGCATCTTTTATATCTTTATTAGACCTGATTATATTTATAATTTCATCTATATAATCAAGAGCTTTTAAAAGACCTTGTAAAATATGTGCCCTTTTTGAAGCCTTATCTAAATCAAATTGTGTCCTTCTTGTTACAACTTCTTCTTGATGTTTTAAATAATATTCTAAAATTTCTTTTAGATTTAAAGTTTTAGGTACTCCATCAACAATAGATAAAAAGTTTATACTATAATTTTCTTGTAATTGTGAATATTTATATAATTGATTTAGTATAACATTTGCATTTGCATCTTTTCTACACTCTATTACAACTCTTATTCCATTTCTATCTGATTCATCATTTATATCTGTTATACCTTCTATTTTCTTATATTTTACAAGTTCTGCTATTTTTTCTATCATTCTAGATTTATTTACTTGATAAGGTATTTCTGTTACTACAATTCTTTCTTTTCCTGTCTTAGTTGTTTCTATTTCAGCAGTAGAGCGTAAACGCAATTTACCTTTACCTGTCATATAAGCAGCTCTTATACCAGCTTTGCCAAGTATTGTAGCACCTGTAGGAAAGTCTGGACCTTTAATTATGTTTAAAAGTTCATCTATATCTGTGTCTCTATTTTCTTGTATTTTATTATCAATTATTTTTAAAAGTCCATCTATTACTTCTGTAAGATTATGTGGTGGTATATTTGTTGCCATACCAACAGCTATACCAGATGAACCATTTACAAGAAGATTAGGAAACCTTGAAGGTAATACTTCTGGTTCTTTTTCTGTACTATCATAATTATCTACAAAATTTACTGTATTTTTTTCTATATCAGAGAGCATTTCAACAGCTATTTTACTAAGTTTAGCTTCTGTATATCTATGTGCAGCAGCTGGATAACCATCTATAGAACCAAAATTTCCGTGTCCATCTACAAGCATATAACGCATAGAAAAATCTTGTGCCATTCTAACTAGAGCATCATATATAGGAGTATCACCATGTGGGTGATATTTACCCATTGTTTCACCTACTATGTTAGCACACTTTTTATAGCCCTTATTAGGCTCTAGGTTAAGCTTATTCATAGCATATAGTATACGTCTATGAACTGGCTTAAGGCCGTCTCTAACGTCTGGTAGAGCCCTTGAAACAATAACACTCATAGCATACTCTATATAAGAGCTTTTCATCTTATCTGCTATTTCGGTGTCTATTATTTTATCATAGTGTTCAAATTGGTTTTCAGACATAATATTTTTCCTTTCTTTAGTGTATTATACATCTAAGTTTGTAACAAATCTTGCATTTTCTTGTATAAATTCGCGTCTTGGTTCTACTCTATCACCCATTAATTGGTCAAATACTTCATCTGCAAGTCTTGCATCTTCTAGTGTTACTCTTAATAAAATACGTTTTTCTGGATCCATTGTTGTTTCCCATAATTGTTCTGCGTCCATTTCACCAAGACCTTTATAGCGTTGTATAGGTTTTAATCCATCTGTACCTATTTGTTCTAGTATTTCATCACGCTCAGCATCACTATATGCATAATATTCTTTTTTACCCTTTTCTATTTTATAAAGTGGTGGTTTAGCTAAGTATACATACCCATGTTCAATTAGTGGTGTCATAAATCTAAATATAAATGTTAAAAGTAATGTTGTTATATGTGCTCCATCTACATCTGCATCTGTCATAAGTACTATTTTATGATATCTAAGTTTTTCTATATCAAAATCATCATGAATGCCTGTCCCAAAAGCAGTTATCATAGAACGTATTTCTTCATTACCTAATATTTTATCAAGTCTTGATTTCTCAACATTTAATATTTTACCTCTAAGTGGTAGTATAGCTTGCGTTTTTGGTGTTCTAGCATTAACAGCAGAACCCCCTGCAGAGTTACCTTCAACTATATATAATTCACATTTACTTGGGTCTTTCTCACTACAGTCTGTCAATTTACCTGGAAGTCGTCCAACTTCAAGAGCAGACTTTCTTCTTACAAGTTCACGAGCTTTTTTAGCAGCATCTCTAGCACGAGAAGCAACTAATGCTTTTTCTATAATAACTTTACCTATTGTTGGGTTTTCTTCTAAAAAGTAAGTTAAATGTTCAGATAAAATGTTATCTACTGCATTTTTTGCTTCTTTACTTCCAAGTTTACTTTTTGTTTGTCCTTCAAATTGAGGTTCTTCTATTTTTATACTTATAACAGATGTTAAACCTTCTCTTATGTCATCACCTGTTATTTTTTCAGTATCTTTTAATAAATTGAATTTTTTACCATAATCATTTACTGTTTTTGTTATAGCACTTCTAAATCCTGCTACATGTGTACCACCATCTATAGTGTTAATATTATTAACATATGAATAGTTATTTTCTAAATATCCATCATTATGTTGAAAGGCTATTTCTACAAAAATATTATCTTTTGTACCTTCACAATAAAAAACTTCTTCATATATTGGCATTTTATTTTTGTTTATATGTCCTACAAACTCTTTTATGCCTCCCTCATAATGAAAAGTTTTTTCTCTAACATTTTCTTCTCTTAAATCTTTTAATGTTATTTTTATACCTTTTGTTAAAAAAGCTGTTTCTTGTAATCTTTGTTTTAATGTATCATAACTATACTCTATTTCATCAAATATTTTATAGTCTGGTTTAAATTCTATTTCTGTACCAGTTATATTTTTGTCACATTCACCTATAACATTAAGTTTTGTTAAAACATCTCCTCTAGAATATTTCTGTTCATAAATTTTGCCATCATTATATATTTTTACAGTAAGCCATTCACTAAGTGCATTAACAACAGATGCACCTACTCCATGAAGACCACCGGATACTTTATAACCTCCACCTCCAAATTTGCCACCTGCATGTAATATAGTAAATACAACCTCTACAGCTGGTATACCTTTTTGTGGATGAATTCCAATAGGTATACCTCTACCATTATCTTTTACAATTATACTATTTTTTTTATTTATACATACTTCTATTTCAGAACAATGCCCTGCTAAAGCTTCATCTACTGCATTATCTACTATTTCATAAACAAGATGATGAAGACCTCTACTAGATGTGGAACCTATATACATACCAGGACGTTTTCTAACTGCTTCTAATCCTTCTAATATTTGTATTTGATTTTCATTGTATTCTGGTTTCATTTACAGTCTCCTTTTAAAAGCAAAATACTTAATATATTAACTAATTCTAAATATAATATTATTTATAAAAATTAGTATTTATTAAAAAATAATTTTCATTTTAATTTTATTTTCTAAAAGGCTTTTATATTTTACATTTTCACTAATCTAAACCTTATATTATAATATTAACTGTTAAAAGCCTATAATATATATTATAACATATATTATAGGCTTTTAACAGTATATTTTGTCATATTTTTATTAATTTTTTTAATTTTTTTAATTTTTAGAATAAAATTAATTATTTTGCATATATTAACTTCTATCAACTATTATTTCACCATTTGAAACATTAAAAATATTACAATTTTCAGATAAATTTTTTAAAACATCCTCAACACCTGTACAAGTAATAATAACTTGCAAATTTTTTATATTATTTATTAAAAATTTTTGCCTATCTTTATCTAATTCAGATAATACATCATCTAATAGTAAAACAGGCAATATACCTTTTTCTTCTTCTATAAGTTTTATTTCAGCAAGTTTTGTACTTAAAGATACTGTTCTTTGTTGTCCTTGTGATCCAAAATCTCTAACATTTATATTATTTATTAAAAATAAGATATCATCTTTATGTGGACCATATGAAGTTGTTGTGTATGTTATATCTTTTTCTAATCCTTTTTTTAATTTTTCTTCAAAATCATTAACAAAAACATTTGGTTTATATTTTATATTTAATATTTCTTTGTCACTTGTAATATTTTTATGTATATTACTTGATATAACACTTAATTTTTCAATAAACAACTTTCTTATTTCTATTATTTTTTTACCAAAGTTTATAAGTTGATTATCCCATATAAAAATACTTTCTTTTAAACTTATATCATTATGTATTTTTTTTAGTAAACTATTTCTTTGTTTTAAAACTTTATAATATTGATATAAATTATAATAATATATATTACTAACTTGACAAAGTTCCATATCTAAAAATTTTCTTCTTTCTTGTGGACCTTGTTTTATAAGATTCAAATCCTCTGGTGAAAATATAACAACGTTAAGATAACCAAAAAGTTGACCTAATTTCTTAATAGGTATATTATTTATTGCAATCCCTTTTTTGCTATTATTTTTTAAATGTACATCTATTTTATCATAAATATTTTCTTTTTCAATTTCTAATTTTATATGTGCTTCATTTTCACCAAATTTTATTAAATCTTTATCTTTATGTGTTCTATGGCTTCTTCCTGTTGCTGCTATATATATACTTTCAAGTAAATTAGTTTTTCCTTGTGCATTTTTACCATAAAAAATATTTATATTATTTTGAAGTTTTAAATCTAAATTTTTTATGTTTCTATAATTTTTTAAAGATATTTTTTTTACATACATTTTTTATTCACCTATTGCTTTAAATGTACCAAATTGTTCTATTTCTATAATATCTCCATCTCTTATTTTTTTGCCTCTTTCAGTACAAACTATTCCATTTACTTTTACAATACCATCTAATATAAGCATTTTAGCATCCGAACCTTGACCTACTATTCCACTTAATTTTATAAATTGTTGTAATTTTATAAAGTCTGTATTAAATTTTATTTTTCTCATATTTTTCTCCTTTATTTTATCTATATTTAATATTTTATTCATTAATTTTTAATGGTAAAATTAAATATTTGTATTCATTATTATCTATTCCTTTTATAATACAAGGACTAAGGGATGTCATAAACTGTATTGTAATTTCATCATCTTCTATCACCTTCAAAGCATCTATTAAATATTTAGGATTAAATGCTATATTAAGACTTTCACCTTCTAATTCAATAAAAACTTCTTCATAAGATGTTCCAAATTCTGTATTAGATGTTATAATTAAGTTATCATTATTTGTTATTTCTAATTTTACAGGTGTTTTTTTATTATCTTTTGATATTAAAGAAGCTCTTTCTAAACTACTTAATAAATGAACTCTATTTAATTTAATTTTTGTATTGTAATCTTCTGTAAAAATTTGTTCATATTTTAGAAATTCGCCATCTAATAATCTAGATACTACTATGCAGTTTTCAAGTTCAAATAAAATATTATTTTCATTAAAATACAAATTAACTATACTATTTTCTTTATCTGGTAATATTTTTATAATTTCATTTAATGTTTTAGCAGGAACAACAACTTCAGCATTTTTAAAATCTTTATTCACCTTTGTACATCTAAAAGATACTCTAAATCCATCTATAGCAACAATATTTAAATATCCTTCTTTTATTTCAATTAACTCACCTGTTAATATTGGTTTAGATTCATCATTAGATACAGAAAATTTAGTTTGTTTAATCATATTTTTTAAAATATTTGAATTTATACTATATTTTTCTTCTCTTTTTATTTCATTAAGAGTTGGAAATTCATTTCCATTTTGTCCTAATATTTTAAATTCTGTTTTTCCATTTTTTATTATAGTTTTATTATTTTCTTTTACTTCTATAGTTATATTTCCTTCTGGCATATTTCTTATAATATCATAAAAAATTTTAGCTTCTAAAGCTACTATTCCTTTTTCAATAATATCTGATTCTATATTAATTGTTTCTATTCCAACTTCTAAATCATTAGATATTAATTTAAATCCATCTTTGTCAGCTTTTAGTAATATACATTCTAAAATAGGTACAGTTGTTCTTGAAGGAACCGATTTTAATACAATATTTATATTATTTAAAAGTATTTCTTTTTTGCAATTTATTTTCATAATAAAAACTCCTTTTAATTGTTTAAAATTTTATATGTAAAAATATACATATATATAATATATTATTTAGTAGTATTAGTAGTAGGTTATGTTGAAACTGTGGAAAAATGTATTAAAATATATTAAATTAAATAAAAATGACAGTTTATAACTATGTTTAAATCTTTTGGAAAACTTATATGTTTTCAACAGTTTCAACAATTGGTAAAATTGCAAATAAATTATTAACAAATTATTAACATAGTTATACAGTAGTTTTCAACATAAAATGTTAATAATTATTTTCTTAATATTTTTTCTTTTAGTATTAAAATTGAATTTTCAAAATTTTTATCATTTTTCATTTTATTTTCAATTTTTTCAATTCCATGTATAACAGTAGAATGATCTCTTCCAATACTTTTTCCAATATTTAATAAAGATAAATTTAAAATTTCTCTTGTAAGATACATGTAAACTTGTCTAGCGTTTGTAATAGGTTGATTTCTTTTTTTACTTTTTATTTCTTCAATTTTAATATCAAAATAATTAGAAACTATTTCAAGGATTGTTTCAGAAGAAATAGAAACTTCTTTTTCTTGAATAATATCTTTAAGAGCATTTTCTGCAACTTCAACACTAAGACTTGAACCTATAAGGTTAGAATAAGCTATTACACGAGTTAAAGCACCTTCTAATTCTCTTATATTGCTTTTTACAGATTGAGCTATAAATTGAGAAACTTCTTTTGGTATATATATATTTAAAGATTCAGCTTTTTTTTCTAAAATAGCTGTTCTTGTTTCAAAATTAGGTATTTTTATATCTGCTATAAGTCCACCAGCAAATCTAGAGCGTAATCTTTCAGTTAAAGTTTCTATTTCATTAGGTGGTCTATCACTAGATATTATTATTTGTTTGCCAGAATCTTTAAGATCATTAAATGTATGGAAAAATTCTTCTTGTGTTTGAGTTTTATCAACTATAAATTGTATATCATCTATTAATAATACATCTATTTTTCTATATTTTTCTCTAAATTCTTTATTTTTTTGTTCTCTTATAGATGTAATAAGTTCATTAGTAAATTTTTCACAAGATGCATATAATACTCTTGTATTAGGGTTTCTATCTAGAATATAGTTAGCAATAGCATGCATAAGATGAGTTTTTCCAAGACCAACATCACCATATAAAAATAATGGATTATATATACCAGGACTTTCAGCAACAGCAACAGAAGCAGCATGAGCTAAACGATTACTTTCACCAATAACGAAATTTTCAAATATATAGTTATGATTTAAGTTATTTTCATTAATTTGTTTTTTTGGTTCAGTTAAAATTTCTTTTATATCTTCTTCTAATACAAGCCTAATATTTAGATTTTTACTATTAAAGCATTGTTCACAAACTGCTGTAAAAACAGACATATATTTAAGTTTTATATGTTCTATATAGAATGCATCTGAAGATTTTATTATAATAGTATTATTTTCAAATGATATAAATTTTAGGTCACCAAACCAAGTTTTAAAAGCAAAATCTCCTAGTTCTTGTTGCATAGATTTTAAACAAGCTTCCCAATAGTCTTCATAAGTATTCATTTTAAACCTCCAATAAGATTAAAATTTTACAAAAATTTAAATTTATAATTAAAGAATAATATCAATAAAATGTTAATAAAAGTTTTCAACAGTATGTTTAAAACTATAAAAAAATTAAGAAATCAACATATGTTGAAAACTAGTTATATACATAAAAAGTATTAAAAAATAAGGAAATTATAAAAGTTTTAAACATAAATCCACATAGTTATTAACAGTATGTTGAAAGTGTGTTAATAACTATGTAGTTATTAACAATATATATAATAACAAATTTATTTTATATAATCAACTATTTAATTATAAATATTTAAAAAATAAAATATAGACAGAAATATTAAAATAATGTAAAATTAAATAATGTAAAATAATAAGTATATAATATAAAATATATTTAGGAGGCAATTGTTTTGCGAAAAAGTGAAAAAATAATAATAATTTTTTTACTTATATGTATAGTTATAGTTAATATATTAATATTTTTAATATATAAGATAGATAAGAATATTAGTAAAAGTATAGATGATAAAATAATATATGTAACTAAAAGAGGATTGACTGCATATGAAGTATATCAAAATGATAAAATAATAGAAGTATTTGATAATTATGATGATGCTTTAAGTTATGCAAAAAAATATGAAAATTCATCAATAAAAAAAACAGGTGATTATAAATGGATATGGGATAGTAACCCACCTTATGAAGTATATCAAGGTTATAAATTATTAAAGAAGTTTATAGATTATAAAGAAGCTTTAGATTATGCAAAAAAATATGAAAATTCCTATATATTTTTTAGAGAAAGTAATACTTATATATGGGATAGTCAAACTATTATTAAAAATAGTTATCAAATATCAAATGTTCCATATATAGGACAATATCCAGAACTATTTAGAGGGTGTGAAGTTACAAGTCTTACAATGATGTTAAATTATAAGGGATTTAATGTAAATAAAATGGAACTTGCAGAAAAAATTACAAAAGAACCTTTTATATTTACTTTAGAAGGTAATGAGTATAATGGAAATCCTCATCAAGGTTTTGTAGGTGACATATATACAAAAGAAAATAAAGGATATGGTGTTTATAATGAACCTATATATAAGCTTCTAAAAGAATATATAGGAGGTGAGGCATTAAATCTTACAGGTGCAAATTTTAGCGATTTATATTATTATATAAATAAAAATTCTCCAATATGGATTATAATAAATACAAGATTTAAACATTTACCAGATGAAGAATTTAGTTATCTTAATACAACAAGAGGTAATGTAAAAATGACTTATAGAGAACATTCAGTTTTAGTAACAGGATATGATAATGAATATATATACTATAATGATCCTATGTACCCAGGTATAACTCAAAAACAACCTAAAAGTGATTTTATAAATGCTTGGGAACAAATGGGAAAACAAGCAATAACTTATGTTCCATAAATTAAAAAGAGGTGTAATAATGAATAAATTAAAAGTTATAATATTAGCAGGTGGTCAAGGTACAAGAATGAAGTCTAAAATACCAAAAGTTTTACACAAAGTTTTAGACAGAACGATGATAGATTATGTTATAGAATCAGCAAATGATATTAATGCTGAAGATATAATGGTAATAGTAGGACATCAAAGTGCAATGGTAAAAGCATGCTTAGGTATTGATATAAAATATGGATATCAAAAACAACAATTAGGTACAGGTCATGCTGTTATGCAAGCATTAGATTTTATAGGTGATAATGAAAATATATTAATATTATATGGGGATACTCCACTTATAAAAAAAGAAACATTACAAAAATTAGTAAGAATTCATAATAAAGAAAGAAACTATGCAACAGTTATATCTTCTTTTGTAGATAATCCAACAGGATATGGACGTATAGTTAGAGAAAATGGTATTTTTAATAGAATAGTAGAACAAAAGGACACTAGTGAAAAAGAACAAAAAATAAATGAAGTAAATACAGGTGTATATATATTTAATTCAAATGCTTTAAAAGAAGCATTAAATAATTTATCTAATAATAATGCACAAAATGAATACTATCTTACAGATACATTAGAACTTATTAAAAATACAGGAAATAAAGTTGGTATAATGGTAGCTGATGATAATGAAGAATTTTTAGGAGTTAATTCTAAATATGAATTAGCAACAGCTATAAATGTTATGAAAAAGAGAATTAATAAATATCATATGGATAATGGTATAACAATAGAAGACCCTAATAATACTTATATAGGGAAAGATGTTACAATAGGTGAAGATACAGTTATATTACCAGGATGTATTATAGAAGGTAAAACTATAATAGGTAGTGATTGTATAATAGGACCTTATGCAAAAATAACAAGTACAGAAATAAAAGATTGTGTAAGTATTAATCAATCTACGGTTGTAAATTCATTTATAAATAACTATACAACAGTAGGACCTTATGCTTATTTAAGACCGAATAGTAAAATAGGTGAACATGTTAAAATAGGTGATTTTGTAGAAATAAAGAATTCTACAATAGATGATAATACAAAAGTATCACATTTAACTTATATAGGTGATTCTGATGTAGGTAAAAATGTAAATTTTGGTTGTGGTACAGTTACAGTCAATTATGATGGTAAACATAAACATAGAACTATAATAGAAGATGATGCATTTATAGGTTGTAATACAAATCTTATTGCACCAATTCAAATTGGTAAAAATGCATCTACTGGAGCAGGTTCTACTATAACAAAAGATGTTCCTAAAAATGCATTAGCTATATCAAGAGTTAAAGACCAAATAAATAAATTAGATTATAATACAAATAAATAGTCAAAATATGCACAAAATGTCATATATATTTAAAATTTGTCATTTTGTGCATATTTAACATTAAAAATAAACTATAATATTATATTATTTTTAAATATTAAAAAAAGTATATATAATTTTATACTATTTTGTTTATATATACTTTTATGTAAATTATTTAAATAATAATTGCTAATAAATAAGGTAATTAATATAAAAATATATAAAACATTATTGTAAAAAATAAAAATATAATGTAAAATATATATGTAAGTTTACAAATTATAATTTTATGTATAAAATATTTAACTATCTTAGGAGGAACAATATTATGAACGGTGGTTGCAAAGGTGAGATAAAAATCTTTACTTGTAACGGAAATAAGAAGCTTGCAGAACAAGTTGCTAATGAATTAAATATACCTTTATCAAAGTGTAGTGTTAGTAAATTTAGTGATGGAGAAATAAGTGTTGATATAGATGAAACAGTTAGAGGCTGTGATGTTTATATTATTCAACCAACATCTTTTCCAGTTAATGATAACTTAATGGAACTTTTAATAATGATTGATGCTTGTAAAAGAGCTTCAGCAGGTCGTATAAATGCAGTTATACCTTATTATGGTTATGCTAGACAAGATAGAAAAGTTAAAGCTCGTGATCCAATTAGTGCTAAACTTGTAGCAAACTTAATAACAAGTGCAGGAGCAGATAGAGTTATAACAATGGATTTACATTGTGCACAAATACAAGGATTTTTTGATATACCTGTAGACCATTTATTTGGTATGCCTATATTAGTATCTTATTATAAAGAGAAATTCAAAAATAATAAAGAAGATTTAGTAGTAGTTTCTCCAGATTTAGGTAGTGTTGCAAGAAATAGAAACTTTGCAGAAAAACTAGATATACCTTTAGCTATTATTGATAAAAGAAGACCAAAGCCAAATGTTTCTGAAATAATGAATATTATAGGTGAAATAAAAAATAAAGATATTATACTTATTGATGATATGATAGATACAGCTGGAACAATTACAAATGCTGCTAATGCTCTTAAAGAAAGAGGAGCAAAAAGTGTGTGTGCTTGTTGTACTCACCCTATATTATCAGGAAAAGCTATTGAAAGAATAGAATCTAGTGCTATAGAAGAGTTACTAGTTTTAAATACAGTAGAATTACCTAAAGATAAAAATGTTTCTAAAATAAAACAATTATCAGTTTCAAAATTAATATCTAATGCTATAAATCGTATACATAACGAAGAACCTGTTTCAGTTATATTTTAAATAGGAATTATTAAAAAGGTTGTATTTATACAACCTTTTATTTTAATTATTGTTTAAAATATTAATTTAAAAATAATATTTACTATATTTTTTGGTAAATTACTTATTAAATTTGGTTTGTTTAACTTAATAAAAAGTAAAAAAGTTGCAAAAAAATTATGTAAATGTTATAATTATTTAGAACATTGAAATATTAGTTATATTTATAAATATAGTATAAAGTTTGTTTTATTGGTAGGAGGCTTTATGAGAGAAATATTAAGAAAATACATAGTCATTATGTTTATATTAGGAAGTGCTATAATGATTTTTGTAAACATAGTATTAGACTTTAGTATAGCAGTAAAACAACAAGAAGTTATATTTGATTCTACAATGCATCAGGTAGTTGATATAATAAATAGAAATGAAACAGAAGCTTTAGGTTTTGAAAGAGAATTAGAACAAGATTATATAATAAGGGCAAGGTCTGTAGCAAGTATTTTAGCAGCTACAGATAGTCCTAAAGTTTATGAAGTAGAAGAATTAAAAAAAATAGCAGGTTTTTTAGAAATAGATGAAATAAATATATTTGACGAAAAAGGAAATATAAAAGCATCTACACAAATTGACCATATAGGTTATAATATAAATGATAGTAAAAAATCACAAGAATTTTTACCTTTAATGTATTCTACGGATAAATATGATTATTATATACAAAATATAGAGAAAAATACATTTGGAATAGAAATGAAATATATAGGTGTAAATTCGTTAAAAGAAAATTCAAAAGGATTTATACAAATAGGACTTTTCCCAGAAAGAGTTATTTCTTATAGAGAAAAGAATACAATATCCTCAATATTTAAAAGAGCAGTATTAGAAGATGCAAAAATAATGATACTTGATGAGAATGCAAAAGTTTTAGGATATTCTAAAAATATTAGTGAGGATTTAAAATCAAATTCAAATTATGTTTTTAATAAAATAAAAGAGGTTACACATAACAATGTTATAGAGTTAAATGGAAGTACTTATTATATATCTTCATTAGAATATAATAAGTACTTAATAGTTAGTGGTACAGAAATAAAATATTTATATGATGATATGCAATGGCATATATTAAGTATTATTATATCTATGATTGTAATTTGTATATTAGGAATAATTATATTAGATAAAGCACTGGATAAAAATATTATATCTAATATTAAAGAAATTATAATAAATCTAAATAAAATAGAAAAAGGTGATTTTAATATTAGATTAGAAGAAAAAGGTTGTACAGAACTTATTCAAATAGAATCAGCTATAAATAATATGACAGATGTATTAATAACTATGAGTAATAGACTAGAAAAAGTTATTATATCTACAAATTTATCTATTGGATTATTTGAATATATACCTAGATTAAATCAAATAATAATGACAAATAATATAAAAGAAATATTATCTATAAGTGATTATGATTGGGAATTTATAAAAAATGATCCTCAAGGATTTAAAAAATTATTGTTAGAAATCGAAGAAAATATAGTAGAAAGAGAGGAACATACATATTTATTTCATACAAAGTTTGTAAGAATGAACCTTATAATTGAAGATAGAAGTTATTTTGGTTTTATAGAAGATATAACAGAAGAAATAATTAAAAAAGATAGTATGATTAATGAGCTTAAAATGGCACAAATTAAATCTAGAATAGATACATTAACAGGTTTATTAAATAAAGGTGCTATAACTAGTATTGTTACAGAATATGCAAAGAAAAATAATAGTGGAACTTTAATTTTATTTGACTTAGATAATTTTAAAAGAGTAAATGATACAAAAGGTCATCCAGAGGGAGATAGACTATTAAAACTATTTGGAAAAACTATAAAAGAATTATTTAGAGTTGAAGATTATGTTGCTAGATTTGGTGGAGATGAATTTGCTGTATTTATTTGTAGACAAATGAGTGATGAAGAATTAGTTGAAAAACTTGATATGGTTATAAATAAAATTAGGGAAGTATTAAAAGAATATTATACTGAATTTCATATATCAGTAAGTATCGGATCTGGTAGACTTTCAAATAATATAAATAGCTTTGAGGATTTATATGCAATAGCAGATGAACGACTTTATAAAGCAAAACATAATGGAAAAGATAATTATTATATAGAGTAATATTATAAATGGAGTAAATATAAAAATGTTAAAATTATATATACCTAAATTAGAAGATTTATGGTTTCGTGAGCAATTAATGAGTGATAAAGAAACTATGTCATATAATGAGGCTTGGGGAGGAACTATTCCTTTTCCAAAACAAAAATGGGAAAGTTGGTATAATTATTATATCATTAATAATGAAAATAAAAGATTTTATAGTTATTTGTTAGATGGAAATATAAATGAATATGTTGGAGAAGTTTCTTACCATTATGATGATAATTTAAAAGTATTTATATGTGGTATTATTATATTATCAAAATATCGTAGTAAAGGATATGGAACAGAAGGATTAAATCTTTTATGTGATGTTGCTTTAAAAAATGGAATAGCAACATTATATGATAATATAGGAAAAAATAATAATTCTATAAATTTATTTATAAAAAATGGTTTTATTATTGAGTATGAAACAAATGAATTTATAATGGTTAAAAAGAATTTATAAATAAAAGGAGTATTTTTAAATATTTAAAAATGCTCCTTTTAAAGTTATAAATTAAAATGTATTTTTTTTCTTATATTTTTGCCTATAAAATATGCTAGATAAACAGAAATGATATCTTTTATTAAATATGGTAAAGATACTATTACAATTGAATTTAAAATATTAGTTTTAGTTAAAAAACTAAATTGTAAAGCTCCTAATAAATGACATATTAAAAGACCTAATATAGCAAGAATAATATTATTGGTACCACATAATAAAGCTAAAAATATAAAACCAAATAAAAAACCACCTGTTACAGATACAAAGCTAGATATACCACCACTTAAACCAGCAAAAACAGGTAAACCAATAGCACCTAATAAAAGATAAATAATAACAGATAATGTACCATATTTTTTTCCTAAAACAAAACCAGCTAAAGATATAGAAAAAGTTTGTAAAGTAAAAGGAACACCCCAAGGTGTAGGGATAGATATAATAGATAGAATAGAAATAATAGCAGAAAATATAGCTATATATGTAATATCTTTAATTTTCATTGTAAACCTCCTAAATTAAATTGTAAACCAATAATATCATATAAGTTTATAATTGTCAACTAAAAATATAAATAAAGTTTACAATAGAATAAAAAATAGAGTATAGATTTTATCTATACTCTAAAATATATTAACTGTTAATAGCTTTTTCTAAAACTTCTATTTCTTCTTGAGCAAGTTTATGTTTAGGGCATTCACCATTTATTATTTCTTTTGCATAAGTATAACAAGCATCACGAGCATATATGCTATTTATAACTAATCCATCATTATTTTCATTTAAAAGGGCTATAGCATAACATAAATCCCCTCCAACATCATCAAAAGGATTATATCTAACAATAGAAACTTTTTGAACAGCACTTTTTAATTTTTCATTAGTAAGATATATAAGTTTATTAGTAGCTTCAATATCATTAGATAAAGATTGTTTATTATTTTCAATTTTTTCAAGTATTTCTTTTTCTCTATCTAAAAATTCTGTAACATTTTGATTGTATTCTACAAGCATTTTTTCTATATCTATATTTTTGTCATCTGGTAAAAACTTTTTAAGACGTTTTTTAGTTTTAGAAAGTTTTACACATAATGTAATTATAATTATAAAAAATATTAATAAAATAATTGCATAAGATACAAATAACCAAAATAATATTTGTGGATTAGATAAGAAAGGTTCTAATGTTGATATATAGTTATTCATTTTTTACCTCCATTATTGTAAATTTTTAAATAAACAGAAGAGTCTATCAAGTTCTTCTTCAGAATAATATTCTATTTCTATTTTACCTTTATTTTTGTTATTTTTTATATTAACTTTTGTTCCTAAAATTTCATTTAATTGTTTTGATATATCAATATAAAGTTGTTTTTTTATATAATCTTCTTCTTTTTCTTTAGATATTTTTTGAACACTATCTTTTTCTAGTATTTTTTTAACTAATTCTTCAGTTTGTCTAACATTTAATTGTTCTTTTATAATTTTTTCAGCTATTTCAAATTGTAAATCTTTATTTTCAATAGGTAATAAGGCTCTAGCATGTCCTTGAGACAATTTAAGTTCTATAATAAAATCTTGAATACGATTATCAAGTTTTAATAATCTTAAAGAGTTAGTTATAGTTGTTCTATTTTTACCAACTTTTTCAGCTATTTGTTCTTGATTAAGATTAAATTTTTCTTGAAAAGTTTTATATGTTAATGCTTCTTCAATAGGATTTAAATCTTCTCTTTGGATATTTTCTATTAAAGATATTTCTAAAGAAACTAAGTCATCACAATCTTTTATTATAATAGGAATTTTTTTTAATTTAAGTTTTTTGGCTGCTTTAAAACGTCTTTCTCCACTTATTATTTCGTAAAATTCTTCTTTTTTCTTTACTATTATTGGACTTATTATACCCACATTTTTTATAGATAATGCAAGTTCATCTAAAGTCTCATCATTAAAATATTTTCTTGGTTGTGATTTGTCAACTAATATTTTATTTATATCAACTTCAATAATTTTGTTATAGTCATTATCTTCAATTTTTATATTATTAGATATTAAAGTATCATCTTTAATTAAAACACCAAGCCCCTTGCCTAGTCCTTTTTTTAACATATTAAGCCTCCTTATTAAGTATAACTTCATCAGCTAGTAGCATATAAGCTTCAGCACCTTTACATTTTGAATCATATAAATTTATAGGTTTGCCATGACTAGGTGCTTCACTCAATCTAACATTTCTAGGAATAATACTTTTATATACATTTTTACCAAGATATTCTTTAACTTCTTCTACTACTTGTAAAGATAGATTAGTTCTAGCATCATACATAGTAAATACAATACCTTCTATTTTCAAAGATGGATTTAACTTTTGTTTAACAAGATTTATTGTATATAATAGTTGTGATAATCCTTCTAGTGCATAATATTCACATTGTAAAGGAACTAGTATTGTATTTGCAGCAACAAGTGCATTTACAGTAAGTATATTTAAAGAAGGTGGACAATCTATTAATATATAATCATAATTATTTATAATAGGTTCTAATATATTTTTGAATAAATATTCTCTATTATCTTTATCTACAAGTTCAATTTCTGCTCCAGATAAATTAATATTACTAGGTAATATATGTAAATTATTAAAATATTCTAATTCTATTTTTACCTGTTCAAAAGTAGCATTATTTAACAATAAATCATAAAGAGTATATTCTAATTCATTTTTATCAATTCCAAGACCACTAGATGTATTACCTTGAGGGTCAGAATCTATAATTAAAACTTTTTTACCTTTTTCGGCTAAACAAGCAGATAAATTAATAGATGTAGTTGTTTTTCCAACACCACCTTTTTGATTTGCAATCGCTATAATTTTACTCATTTTTTCACCACCTAAAATGTTTTACAGTTAATTATAACATAAAAATGTTTCACGTGAAACATTTTTATAAACAAAAAGTAAAAATTTTCAAAAAATAAATTAAGGTGAAAAATACTTTATATAAAATATCATTCACCTTAATTTACTATTTTTTATATATTATCAATTTTATCATTTTTATCATTCTTTTTAGATTTGAATATAGAAATAACTACTAATATTATAATTATTCCTACTACTAGTTTAAAGATATTTTCTAAATCATGACCATGAATACCAAAACTATGAAAAATATCTCTAAATATATCAAAGAAATCATCTACAATATCTTCAAAGAAATCAAAAATCATAGGTATTATTATAAGAACACTTAAAACTGCCACAAAAAATTTATTTTCAGAAATAAACTTTTTAATATCACAAATACTATCTTCTTGATAAATACCTCTTTCTAAGTTACTTTTTAATTTAAGAGCATCAACTAAACCTAGTATATAAGTTAGTGGGATTAATAAAGAAAAAGCATCTATATATGCACCTAATAGCCAAAAAGATAAAATAACTAAACCTCTTTTTGTATATCCTAAATACATTTGAGAAGTACCAGGTAAAATAAAGGATAAAATAAATGTTAAAAAGCCACTTTTATAAACTCTTTTATCAGATGAATAACTATAAGTTTTATGTGTTTCAGATGTTTTTTCACTTTTTAATTTACTTTTCAAGCAGTCTTTACAATATATTCTGCCTTCAATTTCTAAAACACAATCTTCACAAATCCAAGCACCACAACTACTGCAAGTATTAGTGCCTTTTAAATTAGTATGATATTTACAATTCATAAAAATCCCTCCTATTGTAAACGTTTGTCAATAATTTTTTCTTCTAAATATTTTTTATTTTTTTTACTAAAGATTTTGTAAACAAATTTATCAACTAAATCTTCAATATAGGTATTATTTTCAATATATTTTCTTGAAAAGTTAGCATTTGTAATACTATAAATATATATAATAAAAATTAGTAAAAATGTAATAGGAAATAAAAATAAACTTATAATAAAACTAGTCAATAAAAAGATACCTTTTTGTTTTTTACCTAAATAAATATGAGCAATGCCCGGAATTAAACTACATACAAAAGTAGCTAAAGGACTAAAATGTTCTTTTTCTTCCAATCTTTTTTCAAGACAAGTTTTACATAATTCTTTGTCATGTATATTAATTATATTATTGTTATCAACAAGATTTCCACATTCATCACAAACTTTATAATTAGTGTTATCCATAAAATCACCCCTTATTGTAAACGTTTATCAATAATTTTATCTTCTAAATATTTTTTATTTTTTTTATTAAAAAATTTGTATGACAATTTATCAATCTTGTCTTCTATATATATATTGTTTTCAATATATTTTTTTGAAAAGTTAGCATTAAATATGCTATATAGTTCAATAATAGCATTTATAGGTAAAAATGCTATTACAAGTAAATGGAACAATAAATCAAAAGGAAATACATTTACTAATCCTAATATACCAATAACAAGTATTGAAGAGATTATAAAAAAATTAATAATAAAAAATGAATATAATATAAACAATCCTTTTTGTTTTTTGCCTAAATAAATATGAGCAACACCAGGAATTAAACTGCACATAAAAGTAGCTAAAGAACTAAAATCTTCTTTTTCTTCTAGTCTTTTTTCAACACAAGTTTTACATAATTCTTTGTCTTTAATGTTAAAAATATTATTGTTATCAACAAGATTTCCACAAATATCACAAACTTTATAATTAGTATTATCCATAAAAATCACCTCCTATTGTAAACGCTTATCAATAATTTTATCTTCTAAGCATTTTTTATTTTTTTTATTAAAAAATTTATAAGCAAGTTTATCAACCCAATTTTCTATATAAACATTATTTTCAATATATTTTCTTGAAATATTAGCATCTGCAAGGCTATAAATGTATATAAAGAAAGGTACAATTCCTAATAATATTGATAATGTTAAAAATACAACTACTAAAATATCAGATATTATAGAAATAAAAATTACATCAAATACCATATCAAAAACAAATGCTAGAAAAAAACTAAAAGAAGCTAAAAATATACTTGAAATAAAACTAAATAATAAAAATATACCTTTTTGTTTTTTGCCTAAATAAATATGAGCAACACCAGGAATTAAACTACACATAAAAGTAGCTAAAGGACTAAAAGTTTGTTTTTGTTCTAGCTTTTTTTCAATACAACTTTTACATACTTCATTATCATTGATATTAACAATATTATTGTTATCAACAAGATTTCCACATATATCACATATTTTATAGTTAGTATTATCCATAAAATCACTCCTTATTGTAAACGCTTATCAATAATTTTATCTTCTAAATATTTTGTTTTTTTAGATTTTATAAATTTATAAGACAATCTATCAATAAAACCATCTTTATATGTATTATTCTCAATATATTTTCTTGAAATATTAGCATCAAATAAGCTAAGAAGATAACTAATAATAGTTAATATCCATAATATAATATTTGTTGTTATACCAATAAATTCAGTAATAGTATAATAACTTAAATTTAATATATTAAATATTGTAAAAGCTAATATACTTAATATAATTCCCATTATAAACGTTAAAAATAAAAAAATACCTTTTTGTTTTTTACCTAAATAAATTTGTCCAAGCCCAGGTATTAAACTACATATAAAAGTAGCTAAAGGACTAAATTTTTCATTTTGTTCAAACCTTTTTTCAACACAACTTTTACAGATTTCTTTATCTTGTATATTAAAAATATTATTGTTATCAACAAGATTTCCACAAATATCACAAATTTTATAATTTGTTTCATTGTTCATAAATACACCTCTTTTCATTCTCTTATAAAGAAAAACGAAATTAATTAAAAAAAGTCTTATAAATATTTAAAATAATTTAATATTTTAAATATTATATATATTTGAAATTAGTAAATATATATGTTATTATATATAAAAAGAAAAGTTTGTTAATCTATATTAAATGAAAGGAATGTTTTATGAAGAAAATAAAATTAATATATAATCCATATTCTGGAGATAAAACCTTTAAATTTGATTAAAAATAGCTACGCAAACTCGTGACTTTAGTCGTGAGTTAGTAACTAAA
>ERZ1643246.455-NODE-455-length-52849-cov-10.123196_pt1 | contig 52849 bp, 51 predicted proteins | sample MGYA00579265_ERZ1643246 | MGnify/ENA primary metagenome ERZ1643246 (study PRJEB29033, sample SAMEA4952261) | chicken gut metagenome | biome: Broiler Chicken; feature: Gastrointestinal Tract; material: Caecum | place: Ireland | collected 2018 | study: Broiler... | reverse complement strand
GTCCTCCCCCTTGTGCCGGAGGTCCAGGAACCAGGAGGTTCCTGGTGAGTCTTTGCCTACTTTCTTCTCATAAGAAAGTAGGCCGGGGCGCGGGGCGGAGCGCCCGCTCAATGGGGAGTGCAGAGGGGTGCACCGGAGGCGCAGCCCCTCGCATCTAGGAGCAAGTCACCCGGGTGCAGGGCGGAGCGCCTGCATGGTGGGTGCAGGGACTACCATCCTGCAAAAGCCCCTCCTCGCATGAAGGCAGGGGCCCACGGCTAACGCCACGGGCCCGGGGCGCAGCCCCAAGAAAAAAAGGACCGCCCCCAACCGCCCGTTTGGGCAGTTGAAGGCGGCTTTACTCCGCGGTTCCACTTCAACATTTATCGCTCTTGCCCCTTAACGCGGGGGGGACGTGCCCCCATACTGATCCTGTACGTTCCGGGGGCCTGCTGACAGGTGCATTCAAAAAGGAATTACCCGCAGCCGGCTCTCACCTTTGCCCGGCCTCTCTGTCGGGGGATTTTCCTTCTCTACTTTTCCTGTATCAACGCATTTTTGCTGATTCGATTTTTAAAAGTTTACCACATTCAAAAATAAATTGCAAGCTCATTTTGCCTGCGCGATGAGCGCGCGGTTCTTCCACAGATAGTTTGCGCCCGAAAGCAGCGTCAGGCCCAGCGACAGCACCATCAGCGCGACGTGCAGCGCCCAGGCCGCCGGCACGCCGATCCAGAAATGCTGCATCAGCAGCGCGTAGGCAATCCAGACCATGGTGGTCGCGGTCTTATATTTGCCCCAGCGGTCGGCGGCGATGACGATGCCCTTGCCCGCCGCGATCAGCCGCAGCGAGGTCACCAAAAACTCCCGCGCCAAGATCAGAATGACCACCCACGCCGGGGCCAGCCCCAGCGGGATGAAGTAGACCAGCGCTGCCGTCACCAGAATCTTGTCGGCCAGCGGGTCCATAAATTTGCCAAAGTCGGTGATGAGGTTATATTTTCTGGCAATCTTGCCGTCGATCATATCGGTCAGCGACGCCGCCACAAAGACAGCGAACGCCCACAGCATGTGTCCCGACAGACTGTCCAGCTCGACAAAGACCATGAACACCGGAATCAGCAAAATCCGCAGCATGGTCAGTTTGTTCGGTAAATTCATCGAGAACCCTTCTTTTCATTTTTAGGATGATGGGGGAAACGCATCGATTAGGCCAGAATCTCCCGGGCAACCAGGTCGTAGCCGACCGAGTCGAGCACCTCGACCCAGATAAACTCGCCCGGCCTTACCTCCTCGCGCTCGGTGAGGAAGCTGACGCGGGTATCGATGTCCGGCGCATCCATGTAGCTTCTGCCGTAGTACATCTGCTGGTCCTCGTCGTAGCCTTCCACCAGCACCTCCATCTTCTGACCGATGAGCTCCCTGCCTTTTTCGAAGGCGATATCCATCTGCTCCTCCATAATCAGGTCGGCGCGGTGCATCCGCAGCTCGGGGTCGAGCTGGTCCTCCCGCTCGCCGGCAGGGGTGTCCTCCTCCTGCGAATAGGCAAAGCAGCCCAGCCGCTCAAAGCGCACGGTGCGCACAAACTCGCACAGCTGCTCAAAGTCCTCCTCGGTCTCGCCGGGGAAACCGGCAATCAGGGTGGTGCGCAGCACCACGCCCGGCACCTTGTCGCGGATGCGCTGCATCAGTGCGCACAGCGAGTCAAAGTCTCCCTTGCGGTTCATCTCTTTGAGCACCCTGCCGCTGGCGTGCTGCAGGGGCAGGTCGATGTATTTGACCACCTTCGGCTCCCGCGCCATGACCTCCAGCAGGCCGTCGGTCACCCGGTCCGGATAGCCGTACAGCACTCGGATCCAGTGGAAGCCGTCGATCTTGCACAGCTCGGTCAGCAGCTTATCCAGCGAGTACTCGCCGTACAGGTCCTGGCCATATTTGGTGGTGTCCTGCGCCACCAGGTTCAGCTCCTTGACGCCGCTTTCCGCAAGGCCCCTGGCCTCCTCCAGGATGTCCTCCATCCGGCGGGAGCGGTAGCCGCCGCGGATCAGCGGAATCGCACAGAAGCTGCAGCGGTTGTCGCAGCCCTCCGCAATTTTAAGGTAGGCGGAATATTTCTCGGTGCTCAAGACGCGGTCGCCGTTGAGCGGCAGGTCGGCCTTGTCGCCAAACGCCGCTACACGGTGTCCGTCCAGCGCCTCCTTGACCGCCTTGGCGATCTCGGTGTTTTTGCCGATGCCCAGCACCACATCCGCCTCCGGAATCTCGCTGACCAGCTGGTCCTGATATCGCTCGGCCAGACAGCCGGTGACCACCAGCACCTTGACCTGGCCCTCGTTTTTGAGCTGAGCAAACTCGAAGATGGTCTCGATCGACTCCTTCTTTGCGTCCTCGATAAAGCCGCAGGTGTTGATGATGACCACATCGCACTGCTGCGGGTCGGCGCAGATTTCATAGCCGTTTTCCAGCATCAGCGCCAGTAAAATCTCGGCGTCGACCTGGTTTTTGGAGCATCCCAGCGACACCATTCCTACTTTGATTGCCATAGTTTCTTCCTTCCTGTCCTGTCGGATCAACCTATTTTCCCGTCACTCTTCGGTCTCCCGTTCCTGCTGCAGCGCCTCGATCTCCCGCCGGATCTCCCCATAAGGGTAGCCCCTGCGCATCAGCCCCCGTATGGCGCGCGCCTGCCCCTTGGGGTCGTGCAGAACCGAGCCGTATTTCTTTTCCAGCAGCTGCCGCAGCGGCGGGAGCTGCACCGGTTTGAGAGAGGACGCTTGTTCCTCCTGCTCCTCATCGGAAGATTCGGCGCGCAGCTTTTCCATCTCCCCGCGGATTTCCCCGGGGTCGTACCCCAGACGCACCAGCGCCGAAAAGGCGCGGCGGCGGCCCTTCTCCTCGCGCAGGGAAGCAGCGTACTTTTTTTCCAACAGCTGCCGCAGGGCCTGCCGCTCGTCGTAGCCTGCAAACAGCTCCAACGCATCCTCAATTTCATTTTGTCCAATGCCTCTGTGTGCAAGCTCCTGCCGTACGCGGCTGAGGCTGTAATATTTGAGGTAGACAAGGTCCTTGGCGGCGCGCTGGGCATAGTCCAGGTCGTCGATCAGCCCCAGCTCGGCGCAGCGCTCCATCACCCGGTCGATGCAGTCGGGGGAAAAATCTTCCTCCAGCTTTTGCCGCAGCTGCGCGCTGGCGTAGGAGCGGCGGGAGAGCAGCGAAAAGGCCTTCTCCTTGGCCTTCTGGTACTGGGTCTGCTCCCGCAGCTGCTCATAGGCCCGCTCGTCCAGCTGCTTGCCCACCTTCAGGTCGTGGCGCAGCAGCGTCTCGTCGTCGACCGAAAAGTCAAACTCCCCGTCAAAAAAGACCGCCATCCGCCCGCGCTTGGTCTCCTTGAGCGCGGTGATCTGGCGCACCCGCTGTGGATATTCCTCCATTATTTATCGTCCGCCTCGATGTCGATCAGGCTGGAGGAGGATTTCTGCGAGCCAAAGTCCTCGTCCAGGTCAGGGATGGGGCTGCTCTCCTCCCGCATCGGAACGACCGTTTCCTCCGGCTGGGAAGCTGCCGGTTTATCGGCCACGTCCTCCTTCTTCTTTGCCTTGGATGGAGCCAGCAGCTGGTCCTTCTGGTCCATCACCTGCTTGGCAATCTGCTCGCGGACATCCGGATTTTCCTTTAAGTACTGTTTTACCTTGTCGCGGCCCTGGCCGATGCGGTTGCCCTCATAGCTGTACCAGGAGCCGGACTTTTTGATGATGTCCAATTTGACGGCAAGGTCGATGATCTCACCCTCGCGGGAGATGCCTTCGCCGTACATGATGTCAAATTCCGCCTCGCGGAACGGCGGGGCGACCTTGTTCTTGACCACCTTGACCCGGGTGAGGTTGCCGATGATTTCGCCGCCCTCCTTGATCGGGTCCTTTTTGCGCACGTCCAGACGGACAGAGGAGTAGAACTTGAGCGCACGGCCGCCGGGGGTGGTCTCTGGATTGCCGTACATGACGCCGATCTTCTCACGCAGCTGGTTGATGAAGATGCAGACGGCGTTGGATTTGGAGATGGCGCCGGTCAGTTTGCGCAGCGCCTGGGACATCAGCCTTGCCTGCAGGCCGACAAACGAATCGCCCATCTCTCCCTCGATCTCAGCCTTGGTGGTCATCGCGGCGACCGAGTCGACAACAACCACGTCGATGGCACCGGAGCGCACCAGCGCCTCACAGATTTCCAGCGCCTGTTCGCCGGTGTCCGGCTGGGAAACCAAAAGCGAGTCGATATCGACGCCCAGCGCCTGCGCATAGACCGGGTCCAGCGCGTGCTCGACGTCGATGAACACCGCTTCGCCGCCCATCTTCTGGGCCTCGGCCACGATGTGCAGGGCGACGGTGGTTTTACCGGAACTTTCCGGGCCGTAGATCTCGACGATTCTTCCCCGCGGAACGCCGCCGATGCCCAGCGCGATGTCCAGCGAGAGGGAGCCGGTCGGGATGGCCTCGACGTTGAGCGAGGAGTTCTGTCCCAGCTTCATGACTGCGCCCTTGCCAAACTGCTTTTCGATCTGAGCCAGCGCCGTTTGCAGGGCCTTTTCTTTTTCGGATTCTGCCATATTTTCCTCCTTGTATCAAAACCTGAATGGATATTCTACGTCACAACAAAAACAATACATCTGCCGTATCATTTTCTTCCTTTCATTATATTACATCGCCCCCAAAAAGGCAAGCAGTCCACGGCAGCTTCTTTGCAGGGGCAGGCACCTGGCTTGCAGCCCGGCTTTTCCCAAAATGCAGGAAGGCTCTCCCGCAGGGGGAGAGCCTTCCCTATCAAGCAACAAAACTAGTCCGGATACTGTGCCCGCGGGCCGCCGATCAGCTTTGGACGGCTGCGCACGCAGGTGACGTGCGCCCCGCCGATCTCGGTGATGCCCACCCGCACCGGAATCTGCACATGTTTGATGTGCTGGCCGATGAAGGTGTCGCCGATATCGATGCCGGCCCTGGCCACCACATGCTCGACCATGACCGGGTCGTCAAACCGTTCATAGGCTGCCACCGAGCAGGCGCCGCCGGCGTGAAGCGCGGGCTTGACGGTGACGATCTCAAAGCCGTACTTTTCCGCCGCCGCCCGCTCGATGACCAGCGCGCGGTTGATGTGCTCGCAGCCCTGCACGGCCAGATAGAGGCCCTTTTCCTTTAAGATGGGCAGCAGTGCTTCGATGACTGTCTGGCCGACCTCGGCGCTGGAGGCCTTGCCGATCTGCCCGCCGCAGATCTCGCTCGAGCTGCAGCCCAGCACAAAAACGTCGCCTTCGCGCAGGTTTGCCACCTCCAGCAGGCGGTTGGCCACCAGGGTTACCTGTTCCTTGATTGTTTGCAGTTCCACTTGCATGGTGATTCTCCTTTCTTTTTTGTTTCTTTCCTTACTGATAGCCTTTGCGGGACGGTAGTCCCTACGCCCAGTGGCAGGCGCTCCGCGAGAGCATGGCTTTGCCATGCTCGGCACCCGGGTGACTTTCCCGTCGCGGGGAAAGTCACCAAAGGCGCGCAAAATCCCCCGGTGCGGAGTCTCCGCCCTTTTCGCGCTCGCTACGCATCGCGCCGGGCTACCCTCAGCCACGAACTCAGCCCGATTTGCCACTTTGAGCTTGTGGGCAAATCGGTCTTTGTTTCTCCCCAAGCTATGCCGGGAGTCACACTTCCTGCTGTTAATCCGTGGCGCGGCAAGTGCGTTGGCTTCGAGGATGCTTGAAGGTCTAATTGATAGCGAACAATACCGCTAGGGCAGAAGGCCGGGGGATCAAAGGGGGCGAGGCCCCCTTCGCCGGAGGTCCAGGAACCAGGAGGTTCCTGGCGTATCTTTGCCTACTTTCTCTACGCGAGAAAGTAGGCCGGGGCGCGGGGCGGAGCGCCCGCTCAATGGGGAGCGCAGAGGGGCCACAGCCCCTCGCATCCAGAAGAAAGCCCCGCCCTGCGTTAAGGGCGAATCACATCCTTGCCGCCCATGTACATCCGCAGCGGCTCCGGGATGCGGACCGAACCGTCGTCGTTGAGGTTGTTCTCCAAAAATGCAATCAGCATGCGCGGCGGCGCAACGACGGTGTTGTTGAGGGTGTGCGGCAGATAGGTCTGCTTGGTCTCCTTGTTCTTGACGCGGATACCAAGGCGCCTTGCCTGCGCGTCGCCCAGGTTGGAGCAGCTGCCCACCTCAAAGTATTTCTGCTGGCGCGGGCTCCATGCCTCGACGTCCAGGCTCTTGACCTTCAGGTCCGCCAGGTCGCCCGAGCAGCACTCCAGGGTGCGCACCGGGATGTCCAGCGAGCGGAAGAAGTCGACGGTGTTCTGCCACAGCTTTTTAAACCAGTCCATGCTCTCCTCCGGCTTGCAGACGACAATCATCTCCTGCTTCTCAAACTGGTGGATGCGGTAGACGCCGCGCTCCTCGATGCCGTGCGCGCCGACCTCTTTTCTAAAGCATGGGGAATAGCTGGTCAGTGTCTGCGGCAGCTGGGACTCGTCGAGGATGGTGTCGATAAATTTGCCGATCATCGAGTGCTCGCTGGTACCGATCAGGTACAGGTCCTCGCCCTCGATCTTATACATCATGTTCTCCATCTCGGCAAAGCTCATGACGCCGTTGACGACGCTGGAGCGGATCATGAACGGCGGGATGTAGTAGGTGAATCCCCGGTCGATCATAAAATCTCTGGCGTAGGACAGGATGGCCGAATGCAGTCTGGCGATGTCGCCGCACAGGTAGTAGAAGCCGGTGCCGCTGGTCTTTCTGGCGCTGTCCAGATCGATGCCGTGCAGCCGCTCCATGATGTCGACATGGTATGGAATCTCAAACGGAGGCACAACCGGCTCGCCAAAGCGCTCGACCTCCACGTTTTCGCTGTCGTCCTTGCCGATCGGGACCGACTCGTCGATGATGTTCGGAATGACCATCATCCGCTTTTTGATCTCCTCGGTCAGCTCGCCTTCCTTGACCTCCAGCTCCTCCAGCTCCTGGGCCATGGCGGTGACCTGCGCCTTTACCTGCTCGGCCTCCTCCTTCTGGCCCTTTGCCATCAGGCCGCCGATCTGCTTGGAGAGGGTGTTGCGCTGGCCGCGCAGATAGTCGCCGCGGGATTTTGCGTCGCGGAACTGTTTGTCCAGCTCCAGCACCTCATCGACCAGGACCAGCTTTTCGTCCTGAAATTTCTTTTTGATGTTTTCCTTTACAAGGTCCGGGTTGGAGCGGACCAGTCTGATATCCAGCATGGTGATATCCTCCTTGACAAAAATGTTTTGATAGCCGTTCCACTCTGCCGGGCGGGATCAAACAAAAAAATCCTCCCGCCCAAAAACATGGGACGAAAGGAACCTTTCCGTGTTGCCACCCAAATTGCGCCCTCCCCAAAGGGAGAATGCCACTCGTTGCCGGCGCTTTATGGGGCGCCTCCCCCCGGCTTTCACCGGACGCTCTGGAAGTGGAAATCGGCTCTCTGCCTGCCGGCTCACACCTGCCGCCGGCTCTCTGCAAGGCTTATCTTGAGACGACCTTTTCCGTCATCGCGCGCTTTTTCTATTTCAAGGTTATTATATACCCTTCCCCGAGGATTTGTAAAGGGGATTTTGGTAGAAACTCCCCTCTTTTTTGTTTTCCCAAAAGCGCAAGGGGTAAAAACTTCTCCGTCAAAAGTTTTTCTTGCACATTAGATTCCTTTTTTAAGCCATAAAAAGGGAGGGGCCCCTTTGCCCCTCCCGCAAACATTATTTCACCAGAATCTGACTGTCGGCGGCAGCGCCGCTGTCGCTGCTGCGAATCCAACCGTCCTTGACAGTAAAGGTGGTCCTGCTGACCTCCTGCTCATAGGTAAAGCCGTTCTCGTCCTGCACCCGCATGACAAAGCTGACGACGTCCCCCTCTTTGAGCCCGCCCAGCGTGCCCTGCCAGGTGTTGGGGTACTCGGTGTTGTTTGAGCTGTAGACCTTGAGCACCGAACCGTCGGACTGCACCTCTTTCTGCACGGAGGTTTCCTGCTGCTCCGACTCTGTCTGTTCATCGCTCTGGCCAAGCTGCCGTGTCTCCACCTCGTCGCCGTTGAGGTAGAGACTAATGCTGGCTCCGGTCATCTCAGGGCCGTTTGATGCGCCGCCTGCGTCATAGCTGGTCATCAGGCTGACCTTGGCATAGGCGGTGTAATCGATGGAGGATTTGTCCGCTGAACCGACCTCAAAGCTCTCAAAGCCGCCCTCCATCTGGGGGTGCAGCAGCTTTAATCCCCAGACCGCGCTCTGATCCTGCAGCTTTTCCTGGCGGATGGCGGTGCCGTCCTGCATCTCGACGGTCAGCGAGACATAGTCCACCAGCGGAATGGTCATCTGCGCCTCGTACACGCCGGACTCCACCCGCTCGGCGTCCACGCTGCGCTCCTCAAAGCCCTCGGTGTCGAACACCATATCGTAGCCCTGATCTTTGGCCGAATGGCCGGTGCAGCGCAGCCGCACCTGGGTCTGATCGTCAAACTCTTTCGGCATGATGCGCACCGTCATCTCCATCGTCTGGTTCTGCTGGCTGCACTCGCCCCAGATCACCTTGTAGTCCGAGACGATGCTGGCGCTCTTTTCTGCGGTCTGGGTGATGGTGGTGATGGCGGAATTGAGGGTGGAGTTGATGTCGCTGTCGATGCTGGTGACCGAATGCTGCACCGCGCTCAGGTTGTCCTCCAGCTTTCTCACCCGCGCTAAAGTCACCGCGGAAAAGCTGACCGAGGAGATCGCGATCAGGCAGAGGAAAACGACCGCCGCTGTCTTCCATTTTTTATTCATGCATGGTTCCTCCTTCTATCGTAAAAGGCGGCGGCGCTGCGGCCGTCGGTCCTGTCTGTTTCAAAAAGGAAATTGTCCTTCCTACCAAAAGTATACCGGATTTTGACAGCGATTGCAAGTTCCATTTGCCTGTTATAAATTTCCATAGTATAATGGTTTTGTAAACTTTTTAAGCTCGTAAAAGGAGGTCTTTCGATGAGCGACACCCGCCAGGAATTTTTGCACAACAGCGGAGCCAACATTTTTTATTCCGAATACTTCCCTGCAGACCCGCAGGCCCCCACCCTCATCCTGCTGCACGGCAACGGGGAGAACCACACCTATTTTGTCAAGCAGATCCCCGCCTTTTCCCCGCACTTCCGTCTGGTGCTGATGGACACCCGCGGACAGGGGCAGTCCACCGGCGGAGACGGAGAGCTCAACTTCTCGGTCTTTGCCGCCGACCTGCTGGCCCTGATGGACCATTTGCAGATTGCAAAGGCGCACCTGCTGGGCTTTTCGGACGGGGGCAATCTGGCGCTGACCTTCGCCCTTGCCCATCCCGAGCGGGTGCAGTCGCTGATCCTCAACGGCGCAAACCTTGAGCCCGGCGGCGTCAAGCTCTCCACCCAGCTGCCCATCGTGCTGGGATACGGCTGCTGCCGCCTGCTTTCCCCTTTCTCGCACAAGGCCCGGCAAAACGGCGCGTTGCTGGGGCTGATGGTCAACCATCCGCACATCCCGCCGCAGGCGCTTGCCGCCCTGACCATGCCGGCACTGGTGATTGTCGGCGAGCGGGACATGATCCGCGACCGCCACAGCCAGCTCATCGCACGCTCGCTGCCAAACGCGCAGTTTGTGCGCATCCCCGGCGGCGACCATTTCTGCGCAGCCAAGTGTCCGGAGGTCTTTAACCATGCGGTCCTCTCCTTTTTGCAAAATCTTCCCGCATAAAAGTTCCCTCCCTTTAGGGATAGCCCGCCTGTTTTCCGCATAAGATTGCGGAGAAAGGGGGCTTTTTTATGAAAATTTTCACCCTGCGCGCCAGGACCCTTCTCCCGCTGGCGGCTGTCGGGGGCGCGTTGCTGCTGGGGCTTGCGGCAGTTTTTCTTGTGCCACCGGTGCAGTCGGCCTTCTCCTCCACCTCCGGGCGGCAGCTTCCCATCTATTCGGTGCAGACCGATGAAAAGAAGGCTGCGCTCGGCATCAACTGCGCCTGGGACGACGCCGACATCCTGCCCATGATCTCCACCCTGCAAGAGTACGACGTCAAAGCCACCTTCTTCCTGCTGGGGGAGTGGGCCGCCAAATACCCTGCCGCCGCCCGGACCATCGCGCTGGCCGGGCAGGAAATCGGCAGCCACGCCAACACCCACCGCGACCTGGACACCTTGAGCGAGGAGGAAATCCTGCAGGAGATCGCCTCCTCCTGCCAGAACATCGAGGCGGCCTGCGGGGTCAGGCCGGTTCTGCTGCGCCCGCCGTCCGGCAGCTACAACGACGCGGTCATCCAGTGCATCCACCGCGCCGGCTGCATCCCCATCCAATGGAATTTAGACACACTGGACTGGCAGGGACTTAGTGCCGAAGAAATCGCCGCGCGGGTGTCCCGCCAGCTGCAACCCGGCAGCATCCTGCTGCTGCACGCCGGCGCAGAATATTCCGCCGAAGCGCTGCCGCTGATTTTGCAGACCGCCCGGCAGATGGGCTATCAGCTTGTGCCGGTCGGGGAGCTCATCGACCCGGACAGCGACACGGTCGACCACACCGGCATGCAGCTTGCCGCCTCCGCATCCTAGTATACTGATTTTGTATTTTATCAAACTAATTGCTGCAAAATTTAACTAAAAAGGCAATTCCATCCTATTTTATTCACCTGAAGGAATTTTAATATTTGTAAAACAATAAATTACGACATTATACACAGCCCATTCATCTTTCTGCTGTATGGTATAGGTACGGTGCGGGAGGGCCGTACCGTATCATACAGAAGGGAGTTTTTTCGATGAAAAATCTTTTTGCCGTATTGCTTGCATCGCTGATGCTGTTTTCTTTTGCCGCCTGTTCTTCCGAGACGGACAGCAGCTCCGATACAAACCAGAGCAATGTAGAGACGGTCACAACCGATGAGGAATCCGGCGCTGACTCCACCGAGGAGACAACCGACGAGACCGATTCCGAGACCGATGCAACTGACGAGACCGGCTCCGACGCAGCCGATGAAACCGGCTCCGATGCAACCGATGATACCGGCTCCGATGCAACCGATGAGACCGACTCCGCAACCAATACCGGCGTCTATACCGGAACAGCCGATCCCGCCGAGGAGCAGACCATCACCGGCACCATCGTGGACGCAACGATGAGCACCGTGACCATCCAGACCGAGGATGGCGAGGAGCTTTCCTTCTCCATCCCGGACGATGCGGATGAGAGCGAAGTAGACGGCATGACCGTCGGAGACACACTGGAGATTACTTACACCGGCACCATCGACGGCACCGACACCTCGGGCGCCACCGTTGTCAAGCTGGTTCAGACCAGCGCGCAGTAGTTTTTTCTGCAATCTTCCTTATCTTTTCGACATACACTCTTCCAGAGGGAAGGCGGGGTTTTTCCCCGCCTTCCCTCTTTTGCGCATAAAATTCCCTCTCTCTGTCCATGCTGACAGAAAAACAAAAGGGGGCCTTTTGCCGATGTTTTCTTCCATGCGCCTGCGCGCTTTTCTGATGGCGTTCACCTCCGCCTTTCTCTGCTTCATCGTCTTTTGGATGGCGGTGCTGCTCACAAATCCCACCGCCGTTTCCTCCTCCCGCCAGCAGGAGGAGGTGCCTTTGGAGCAGGGCGGCTCGCTCTATCTGCCCACCAAGGCAGACTGCATGACCCTGCTGCTGTGCGAAGAGGGGGAGCATCCCTCCCTCTTTTTCCTGCTGCGCTTTGACCCGGTGGAGGGGCGCATCCCCATCTTCGCCTTCCCGCAGCAGCTGGTGCTCACCCACAAGCAGGTTGCCGAACCGGCCGAAAAAATCTTTGCCGCCCACGGCATCGAGGGCATCCGGCAGGCGCTGCAGGAGAGCTGGAACCTTCCGGTCGACCGCTACCTGATGCTCTCCAAGGAGGCCGCCCAGGAGCTGCTGCAGCAGTTTGGCCCCACCGCCCTCACCCTGCCCGAGCAGGTCGAGCTGACCGTCGGCGGCATCGGCATCACGCTGGAAAAGGGGGTGCAGCTGCTGGACGGGCAGCGGCTATGGGAGCTGCTGCGCAAGGAGCTGCCCGCCGACACCCTGCTGCAGTGCGAGCTGCTGCCCGAGCTGATGGCGCTGTGCATCAACCAGCACCTGGAATATCTGCAGCAGGACTACTCCTCCAGCCTTTTTTCCGCCGCCGTCAACGCCGGGACCAGCGACCTGGTCTTTTCCGACTACGACACCCGCCGGCAGGCTGCCGCCTTTCTCTCCCAGCTCTCCGAGGAGCCGGCGCAGCCGCTGACGGCGGAGTTTGTGCGCAACCCCGACGCCACCCTCTCCCTCTCCGCCGACAGTTTGCAAAAGGTTCTGGCCGCCTTTGGCGCGCAGGCCGCCCCGACACAAAGCTCTTGACAAGCGGCGCAAATTGGGTATGATGAATAGTGGAAGGTTTTTACAAAGGAGGATTTTTCCATGAGTCAACTTCACCCGATCCCCGTTTCTGAACTGCAGCAAAACGTCTTCACCGCCATCGGCAAGGAGTGGATGCTGATCACCGCCGAAACCGAAAAGGACGGCAAACCGACAGCCAACACCATGACTGCCAGCTGGGGTGGACTGGGCCGCCTTTGGAACAAGGACGTGGCCTTTGCCTTTATTCGCCCGCAGCGCTACACCAAGGAATTTGTCGACAACGCCGACAGCTTCTCCCTGTGTTTTTTTGGCGGGGAAAAGATGCAGGAGCTGGGATACCTTGGCACCGTCTCCGGACGGGACGAGGACAAGATCGCCAAATCCGGTCTGACCCTCACCCACATCGATGGTGTTCCCTGCTTTGAGGAGGCCACTACCGTGCTGATCTGCCGCAAGATGTATGTCCAGACGCTGCGCGAGGACTGCTTTATCGACCGCGCGGTGATGGAGAGCAGCTACCCACAGCGCGACTTCCACGACGTCTATGTCGCCGAGATTATGAAGGTGCTGATCAAGTAAATTTTCCCCATCAACACGCCAAAAAAAGCCGCCGGCACCCGACCGGCGGCGACCAACAAAAATGCTGAAAAGGCGATCGCTCCCCTTTTCAGCATTTTTGCCTTCTTTCCTTTTCTCTTTTTGCGCGCTTTCTTTTGAGCAGCCAGAGCGGCAGCACCACCACCGCCACTGAAAAGGCCGCCATCAGCAGCAGCGCGCTTTGATAGTCAACCTTTGCCGCCGCCAGCTGCCAGGAGCTGCCCGCCGCCGCGCCGATGCCGATCAGCACCGTGTCCCAAACCGCCGTCCCGATGGCGGTCAGCAGCAAAAACGGCAGCATCGGCATCCGGGCGGTGCCCGCCGGGATGGAGATCAGGCTGCGCACCATCGGCACACACCGGCAGAGCAGCACCGCAATCTTTCCCCGCTTGCAAAACCACCGCTCGGCGTCCTCAATCTCCTCGGGCTGAAAGCCGAGATGGGACAGCTTTTCCACCGGCAGCGCCCGGCCCAAGCCATACAGCACCACCGCCCCCAACAGAGAACCGAGCGTCGCCGAGAGGATAGCCTGAAAGCGGGTCAGCTCGCTGCAGGTGGTCAAAAATCCCGCGCAGGTCAGCACCACCTCCGAGGGAATGGGCGGGAAGATATTCTCCGCCGCCATCAACAGCAGGATGATCAAAAATCCCCACTGCCCCGCCGACTGCATGACCTGTACAATCCACTGTTCCATAACGACCCTCCCCGCACCTTCGCTTTCTTCTGACCTGGCATCCATTCTTCTTCACAACACCTTATGCGATAGGAGTTCCTTTTATGAATCAACATCAGTATCGGGCACTCACTGGCTGGGCGCGGCAGAACCCCGCCCGCCAGCAGGTGATGACCGGCCTTTGCCGCCTGCTGCCCTACTCCCTGTTCTTTTTTTACGCCGCCGCTTCCCTTTGCCTCATCGCCCATTTTGCCCGCACCGGGACGATGAATCTGCTCCAGTTTTCGTTTTGGGCGGTGCCTGCCGCGGGACTCATTTTGGTCAGCCTGATCCGCAAGGCGCTCAATCTCCCCCGCCCCAGCGAGCTGTTCGACTTCGACCCGCTGCTCTCGCACGAAAACGGCTGCTCCTGCCCCAGCCGCCACACCGCTTCCTCCTTCCTGATTGCGTGCGCGCTGTTCTGGCTGACCTATCTGGGGCTGTTCCCGCTCCCGCTGTCCATCCTGGCGCTGTGCTGCGCTGTCCTCACCGCCATCTCCCGCGTGATTGCGGGGGTCCATTTTCCGCGCGATGTGCTGGCGGGGATGCTGTTTGGCATCCTGTTCTCGGCCGTTGGGTACGGGGCGGTTTTCGGGCTTTTTTCAATGCTGCTGCCTTTGGGCTAAGGGAAAGGAGCAGGCCTGTGACAGGCCTGCTCCTTTCTATCTCATTTTCTCAGCGTAATTTTATAAACTCATAAATCCCTGCACTGTACAGATAGCCGCAGCTACCGTCACCACGAAGAAGGAAAGTGTAAAGATCGACACGAACCACAGCGGGATGAGCGACAGCAGCATCTGTACCGGCGCAAATTTCCCCGGGGAGAGCATATAAGCACCTGTCCTGTTGTCGCGGTAGAGGGTGTGCATTGTGCCCGGCGCATAGTGTCTGGGATTTCGAGACTGGCGGCAGAGCCAGCACACCGTTCCCTGCAGGGTTTCGCAGCAAAAGAGCGGGTAATCGTCATGGCTCTCGCTGTCCGAATACACGATGCAGCCCATGCACTGGGCAGGGATTTCTTCCAGCCGCCCAAGCATCTTCCGAGCCAGCCACCCAAGCGTCCTTACCAGCGGCTGCAACCCCATCGGCATCAAAAAGAGAACAGCCACCAGGCTAAACAGGAAAAAGAAATAGGTCACCGCCAAAAAGGTCATGGTGCTGGCGAGGTTTTGCTGCTCCATGGTGAAACCGTTTAGCTGTGCCAGGAAATCCCATCCCTGCACCGCAACCACCGCACCTACCGTGACAAACACCGCCCCCGAGAGCAGCTGCAGCGTCCACCACGGCCGCACCTCCCGGCAAAAAATCCACTCATCCGTATCCTGACGGTAGAAAACCTTCAGCCACTCACCGGTGCGGGGCGCGTCCAGCGCCTTGTCAAAGGATTTTTTCACCGTATAGCTCGTTCCCCTGCTGGCAAAGGCCACCGTAACGGCCGCGCTGCTGTTTTGGCTTTCGATATCCCCCTGCTCATCCCGGACAATCCTGTAGTCTGCCCTACTCACCTGGGCGCGGCAGCGGCAGGCACCGATCCAGTAAAGTCTTTTCTTGATGCGGCGCGCCGCGAGGACAAAAAAGGCCACCCCCAGCGCCACCACCGCCAATCCGATCAAATGAATCAAAACCTGCGCCCCCTTTCTTTACCTTTATTCTAACACACCTTTTCCGCATTGGCTACTGCGCCATTTAAAAGGACTGGTAAAATTCTGGTAAGATCAATCCTCCTTTGGGGTCGCAGATTGATAATTTTTCGTCAAATTATAGTCTATTTGTTTGTTTTTTCACAATGAATTTGTGCAAAAACACTTGACAACTTGCCCCCGCTCGTATATAATGTGGGTGGAAAAAAGATTTGATAAAACGTTTTGCCATTCTTCATTCCAACCGAATATGATAAAAAAAGAAAGTCTGTTTCAGGGCGAGGTGAAATTCCTCACTGGCGGTGATGGGCGGTCAGCCACAGGTCCGCGACCCGGTTTTCCCCAACGGGAACCGGCAGACTGGGTGAGAATCCCAGACCAACGGTAAAGTCCGGTATAAAGAAACGGCGCGTATTCTGCACGTTCTCCTCCTGAAATTCCTTTCGGGAGGATTTTTTTATACCTTTCCCCAAAACTGACAGACCTTCTCGATCAAACTTTCCGGCTGCTGCCGGCATTGAGAAAGGGATGTATTCTATGACAAACACCAACACACTTCCACAAAACAACCAGCTCCCGCGCCTGTCCAGGACCCGGATGGTCACACTGATCGGCGTCTTTGCGGCCATCTCCACCATCCTGATGTACATCGAGCTGCCCATTCCCTTCATGCCGCCGTTTTTAAAGATTGACCTGAGCGGCGTGCCGATCCTGATTATGGGCTTCATGTACGGGCCGCTGCCCGCCATCTATGTCACCTGCATCAAGGACATCATCCACATGTTCTCCAGCCAGACCGGCTGTGTGGGCGAGCTGGCGGACATCATCATCCTCTCCTGCTTTGCGGTTGTCTCCTCGGCGCTCTACCGCCGCAACCCCACCACCAAGGGCGTTGCGCTTTCGGTTGCTGCGGGCGCTGTCACCATCACCGTTGTTGGCGCGCTGGCAAACCGCTTCATGCTGATTCCATTTTATTCGCAGATCATGCCTCTGCAGGCCATCATTGATGCCTGCCATGCGGTCAACCCGATGATCGACAGCATCAACGCCTACGTCATCTTCGGCGCGGCGCCCTTTAACCTGATCAAGGGCCTGATCCTCTCCGTCTTCACCCTTCTCCTCTACAAAAAGATGGCCGGCTTCATCCGTTCCCGCATCGCTTAACCTACCTTTTCTTTGCTAGAAAGAAAAGGTAGGACCAAAAGAAAAGTGTTTTGCTCGAATGGGAGAAGGAGTTAAAAAATAGCTTTTCTCTCCTTCCCACCTTTTCTTTACTAAAAAGAAAAGGGGGCCAAAAGAAAAGATCATGGCTTGACCGGAAGCCGAAGCTAAAAAGTAGCCTTTCTCTCCTTCCCCCCTTTTCTTTACTAAAAAGAAAAGGGGGCCAAAAGAAAAGATCATGGCTCGACTGGAAGAAGGAGTTAAAAAATAGCTTTTCTCTCCTTCCCACCTTTTCTTTACTAAAAAGAAAAGGGTGGGGCCAAAAGAAAAGATCATAGCTCGAACGGGAGAAAGAATGAAAAATCAGCTCTTATCTCCTTCCTGGTTTTCCACCTTTTCTTTGCTAAAAAGAAAAGGTGGATCAAAAGAAAAGAGCATCGCCCAAACAGTAGAAGCTGCTAAACATATTTCCTACTGGCAAGGGGCCTGTTGGAATCTTCCAACAGGCCCCTTGCTTTTTCTATGACAAATCCAACTTATCCCTTCAGCCGTTCCCATTCTGCCTCTTTAAAGCCGACCAGGACAAAGTCGTCGCCGACCACCAGCGGGCGTTTGACCAGCATGCCGTTGGTGGCAAGCAGGGCCAGCTGCTCCTCCTCGCTCATGGTGGGCAGCTTGTCCTTGAGCCCCTGCTCCTTATAGAGGTTGCCGCTGGTGTTGAAAAACCGCTTGAGCGGCAGGCCGCTTTTATGGTACCACTCGGTCAGCTCCTGCTGGGTGGGGTTCTGCTCGACGATGTGGCGGTCCTCAAAGGCCACACCGTTGTCGCGCAGCCACTGCAGCGCCTTTTTGCAGGTGGAGCATCTGGGATATTCCAGTACCAGAATCATCTTCACTCATCTCCTTTTTCAAAAAGTTCTCTCAGAAAAACAAAGGGCAGGAGCCCCGGGGTTTCCGCGGTTCCCGCCCTGAATCGGTACGATTATTTGCCAAAGTATCTGTTGAGCAGGCCCTGGAAAGCGCAGCCATGGCGAGCCTCGTCCTTTGCCATCTCATGAACGGTGTCGTGGATAGCGTCCAGACCCAGCTGTTTTGCCTTGGTCGCGATGTCTTTCTTGCCAGCGCAGGCGCCAGCCTCAGCAGCTACGCGCAGCTCCAGATTCTTCTTGGTGGAGTTGGTGACAACCTCACCCAGCAGCTCTGCAAATTTTGCAGCATGCTCCGCTTCCTCAAAAGCAGCGGTCTTGTAGTACTCTGCAACTTCCGGATAGCCTTCTCTTGCAGCCTGACGGGACATTGCCAGGTACATGCCAACCTCGGTGCACTCGCCCTGGAAGTTCTGACGCAGACCCTCGAGGATCTCCGGATCAACACCTTCTGCTACACCGATTCTGTGCTCGTCAGCCCAAGTAACCTCTCCGCTTACCTGCTCCTCAAATTTGGAAGCCGGCGCTTTGCACTGTGGGCAGAATTCCGGTGGAGTCTCTCCTGTATAAACATAGCCACAAACTTTGCAAACCCATTTTTTCATGATACGTTTTCCTCCTTACATTTTATTGTCTCATCGGGTTCTCCCAGATGGAGCCCCAATGGATCTTCCTTCAATAGAAATTATACCACATTGGTATATCTCTTGCAAGGGTGTTTTATGAAATATTTGAGAAAAAAATTGGCAGTCTGTGTAAACCCTTTTCATTCCCTGCCCCGCATGAATATCTTTACCCGAATTTCTCATACTATGAGTGCGGAAAGCTTTTGAACAAAAAAAGCCGCAGATTTTTAGAAAACAAAGGATGGATGAACGATGGCTAAAAAGAACCAGAAAAACATGCCGAAAAACGCTCCCTCTAATACCACTGTCCAGACCGGTCGAAATGGTAAAAATGAAGCTCAGGAATGCAAGACCGAGCACCCTGGAAAACCGGACGTCAGAAATTACTAACAAACGATAAACCTCCCAAAGGCAAAGGCGGTGATGGACTTTTCCATCACCGCCTTCGCTGTTGCTGTAATTCTCTTTTTATTTATGCCTGCTGCTCCTCCAGCGCCGTCTCGATGGCCAGGAACAGCTCGTTGATGCGCTCCAGCCTGCCCTGCACATAGAGGTAGCCAAACAGGCTTTCCAGGCCGGTGGCGCGGCGGTAGTCGCGCACATTTCCGTTTTTGGGGGGCTTGACCGAGTTTAAGTTCCGGCCACGTTTGAGCGCCGCAGCCTCCTCCTCGGTGAGCAGCGGCTCGATCACCGCATAGGCCTGACTCTGGTAGGAGGCGCGCACCTGCTCTACTGCCTGCAGGTGCAGCTCGCTGACCGGGCGGTTTGCCTTGAGCACAATCCGCTCCCGCACCAGCAGCTCATACACCGCGTCGCCCAAAAAGGCCAGCGCCTGCGGGCTGTAGAGGCGCACATCCGCCTTCTGCCCCGCCTGCTGATTGTTCTGTTCCGTGATGTCCAGCCTCCTTTAGCGCAGATAGTCAAACTCGAAGTTGAGGATGCTGACGGTATCCCCCTCGTTGATGCCCATCTCCTCCAGTTTGTCGATGATGCCGCTCTGCCGCAGCACACGCTGGAAGTAGCCCAACGACTCCTCGTCCTCGAGGTTGACCATGCCCAGCACCTTGACAAGCCAGTCCGCCTCGACGACATAGACCCCGTCCTCGTCGACATGGATCTCGAACTTCCACTTGTCCTCGCCGCTCTCCGGCATCACCGGAACGTAGTTGACCTCGAAGCGCTTGATCGGCGGCAGCTCGTCCAGCTTTTGAGAGATGGCGTAGACAAGCGGCTCAATCCCCTTGCGGGTAGCCGCGGAGATGCAGAAGAAGGGGTATCCCTGCTCCTCCACAAACTGCCGGAAGTCTTCGATCTGCTCCTCGGTGGCGATGTCGCTCTTGTTGGCCACCACAATCTGGTCGCGCTTGGAAAGCTCTTCGCTGAAATTGGCCAGCTCCCGGTTGATGGTCTTGAAGTCCTCCTTCGGGTCGCGGTACTCGCTGCCGGAGACGTCCACCACATGCACGATCAGCCGGCACCGCTCCACATGGCGCAAAAACTCGTGCCCGAGGCCCACGCCGTCGCTGGCGCCCTCGATCAGTCCCGGGATATCGGCCATGACGAAGGATTTTTCTTCCGCCACCTTCACCACGCCCAGCACCGGGGTCAGGGTGGTGAAGTGGTAGTTGGCGATGACCGGTTTGGCCCCGCTGACCACCGAGATCAGGGTGGATTTTCCCACATTCGGATAGCCGACCAGGCCCACATCGGCCAGGAGTTTGAGCTCCAGAATCAGTTCAAAGCTCTCGCCCGGCATGCCCGGCTTTGCATAGCGCGGGATCTGGCGGGTCGGGCTTGCAAAGTGGCTGTTGCCCCAGCCACCCTTGCCGCCGTGCGCGATGATCACCGGCGTCTCGTCGGCGATGTCGGCCATGATCTGGCCGCTCTCGGCGTTTTTGACCACCGTTCCCACCGGCACCTTGATGATCAGGTCCGGCGCGCTCTTGCCGTAGCAGCGGTTGCCGCTGCCGTTCTGGCCGTTCTGCGCCACAAATTTTCGCTTATACTGGAAATCCACCAGCGTGTTGATGTGCTGGCAACCCTGCAGCACGACGTTGCCGCCCCGGCCGCCGTCGCCGCCGTCCGGTCCGCCCGCCGCCACAAACTTTTCCCGGTGGAAGGACACCGCGCCGTTGCCGCCGGCGCCTGCCTGTACCCGGATGGTCGCTTTATCGATAAACATGAATCTTCGCCTCTTTTCCCCGCCGTCCGTTGTCCTGCCTCCCCGCCGCGCGGCGGATCGCCGGCGTGGAAGAATCCTATTCAAAAAAATCTATTTACACTTTGTTGACGGCGGCCTGTCTGCCCGCCGCCTTCCAGAAGGCCAGCACGGTCAGCGCCAGCAGCACCGCCGTGACCAGAAACGGCGTCAGGTCGCCGAACCGCTCCAGCAGAAGGCCGCTGACCAGCGAGGAGATCGTGCTGCCCAGGTTGATGCTGCAGGAATACAGTCCGCTGAGCTGCCCGACGAGCGGGCTGGAAACATCCTCCTGCTTTTCGGTGATCGAGAAGGAGAACACCGCGTCGATCGACAGGCACAAGCCGGTGACCGCCACCTGATAGCCTGCCCAGCCAAGGCCAAAAGAAACCGGCTGACGGCTGTTTGCCAAAAAGGCAAGGAAGAACAGCGCCAGCACCCCACAGCATAAAAACGCTTTTCTCTCCCCGATGCGCTTGACCTGCGCCCCGATTTTGGGCATCAGCCAGGTCAGCAGGCAGGAAGGAAGCAGACAGGTGAGGCCGATCAGCATCATGTCCTCGCCGAAGCGCCCCATCATCACCAGCACAACCACCGCGCCCAGCATGTTGAGTGCCAGCGCCATCAGGGTGCGCACCGCAAGCAAGCCGCCCACCCGGCTTGCCAGCAGGGCGCGCCAATCCATTTTGGGGGCAGAGGGCTGAACTGCTGTCCCCTGGTCTGCGGGCAGGTCCTTGTAGTTGTTTGCAGCGCCCAACAGGGTCAGCACTGCGCACAGCAGGAAGAAGGCCTTCCAGCCCTGCCCAAAGCCCAACCAGGTGAGCAGCATGAAGTAGAGAAAAACGCCATACAGCGCGCCCCGATTGGAGGCCGCCGACTGCCTGCCGCGGTCGATCGCCATATTTTCCCCGCTGCGGTCGGCCAGCATGGCATAGGCCGACACCGCCAGCAGCGCCGACGCCGCACCGTCCAGCACCTGCGAACTGTACAGCAGCGCCGCCCCCTGCGCGAAGGCCAGCAGCAGGTAGGCGCCGCTCATCAGCACAAGCCCCGCCAAAAAGACTACCCTGCGCCCTATGCGGTCGCACAGCCGGCCGGAGACCAGCTTGCCCAGCAGCAAAAAGAGGCTGTGCAGTGCGAACATCCGGGTCGTCTGCGCCGGAGAAAAGCCGAGCCCGGTGCAGTAGATCGGCAGTAAAAAGGAAATCATCCAGTCTGGAAAACTGGACAGGGTCAGACTTTTGTTGATTGCTTTCATTGTTCTCTCCCCTTCGCTTTTTCCTTCATTGTACTACAGTGGGAGGAAAAAAGCAAGGTTTGCCTGCGCGCAGCCTGGCAGGCGGGCGCCGTCCTTTTAAGAAAGCTCAAAAAAATCCCGAGACAGTCATCTCGGGATTTTCTTCGCATAAAACTTGTTGTTCGATTACTGAACCGGGATAACGCTTACTTTCTTGCGGTCGCGGCCCATGCGCTCGAATTTGACTTTGCCATCTTTGAGAGCGAACAGGGTATCGTCGCTGCCGATGCCTACGTTCTCTCCTGGATGAATGTGGGTTCCTCTCTGACGGTAGAGGATGTTGCCAGCCAGTACAAACTGACCGTCAGCGCGTTTTGCGCCCAGACGCTTGGACTCAGAGTCACGGCCGTTCTTTGTGGAACCAACACCTTTTTTATGAGCAAAGAATTGCATGCTAAGTTTAAGCATTGTTGTACACCTCCGAAAGATTTACCTGGATCGTCCCCTCATAGTCCTGTGCCAGCAGTCTCAGATGCAGCAGCAGCGCCTGCAAAAACGGCTGCCCTTTTTCCCTTTGCTGGCGGGGGAGGGTGACACGGATTAAGTTTTCTTCTACATCTACCTTGGCCGGCAGCTTCAGCACCTCTGTGATGCCGTTTGCAGTCAGCTGAACCGCCGAGGTCACCGAAGCGCAGACAATGTCATGACCATAGTCGTCATACCCTGCATGTCCGCTGACCGAAAAGGAGGTCAGCAGCTCTCCGGATTTTGTAAACTCCACACGGATCATTATGCGTTGATGGCAGTGATCTCAACCTTGGTATATGGCTGTCTGTGGCCCATTTTGCGTTTGCTGTCCTTTTTGGATCTGTAGGTGAAGACAGTAACCTTTTTGCTCTTGCCGTTTTTGATGACTTTACCGGCAACCTTTGCGCCCTCTACAACTGGGGTGCCTACTACCAGGCCATCTTCCTTGCCGACAGCAAGAACTTCGAACTCTACGTTCTCCTCTTCCTGAGCGTTCATCTTCTCAACGAAAACGACGTCGCCTACCGATACGCGATACTGTTTGCCGCCGGTTTTGATAATTGCGTACATAACTGATATACCTCTTTCTGTATAAACTCGCTGTCTTTCCAGGCGGCGGCCCCTCTTGAGCGCGCACTTAAAAAGCCCGTAACATGCGGTACAATTTATCCTATCATATCTTTTTGGCTTTGTCAAGCCGTTTTTTCCCGATTTGGCGCGATTTTTCCGCTTTGCTGCGGGGGCATTTTGTCCCGGCGGCGCGCAGGGTGCGATTTCCCCATCGGGGAAGAAAACAAAACGAGGGGAAGCGCCGATTCTTCCCCTCGCAAAAACTTAGCTGTGATGTCTTTGGGCCGCCAGGATGGTGTTTTCCAGCAGTTCGGTGATGGTCATCGGGCCGACGCCGCCCGGCACCGGCGTGATGAACGAGGCCTTTTCCTTGACCTCCTCGAAGTCGACGTCGCCGCACAGCTTGCCCAGCTCGTTGCGGTTCATGCCGACGTCGATGACCACCGCGCCCTCCTTGACCATGTCGGCGGTCAGGGTGTGGCGGTGTCCGGTGGCCACAATGACAATATCCGCCTGGCGGGTCAGCTCGCCCAGATTTTGGGTCTTGGAGTGGCAGACGGTGACGGTGGCGTTGTGCCGGAGCAGCAGCGCCGCCATCGGCTTGCCGACGATGTTGCTGCGGCCGATGATGACGCAGTGCTTGCCGGCAATCTCGATGCCGTATTCTTTAAACATGGCGATGATGCCGCTCGGGGTGGCCGGGGCGTAGCAATCGTCGCCGATGCTGAGCAGGCCGACATTGACCGGGTGGAACCCGTCCACATCCTTCTCGGGCAGGATGGAGCGCAGGACGACCTTCTCGTTGATCTGACCGGGCAGCGGCAGCTGCACCAGGATGCCGTCCACCGTCCGGTCCTCGTTCAGGCCCTTGACCACATCCAGCAGCTCCTGCTGGGTGGTCTCCTCCGGCATTTTGATGACCTCAGACTCGATGCCCACTTCCCCACAGGCCTTGTGTTTGTTGCGCACATAAACCTCTGAGGCGCTGTTGTTGCCAACCAGCACCACCACCAGCTTTGGCACAATGCCCTGCTGCCGCATCTGGGCGACGCGGTCCTTCATCTGCTCCTTGAGCTTTTTGGAAAGCTCCTTTCCATCAATAATGGTCGCCATAACGTTCCTCCTTACCTCATCAATTGTCCTTTTATTTTTCAGGAGAGCTTAATTCTTTTTCTCCTGTTCTTCGCTTTGTTCAGCGCCGTTGGGCTCCTGCTCCGGAGCGTCCTGTTCCAGGGCAGTCTGCAACGTCTGCTCTGCTGCTTGCTCTGCGCCGTCCTGTGTTAAGGCTTCCTGGCTTGCTGCCGCTGCAGGCTCCTCGGTCTGGCCGGCGTCCGCTTTCTTTTTATAAAACTCGCCGCGGGCGATCAGCTGGCCTTGCTCGCTGTCCACAAACAGCTGGCGGCCGCCCGCCTTTTTGACCTTGCTGGTCTTGACAATCCAGATGATGGCCGCCACAACCGCCATCGCCGCCGCCAGCACCTGGGAGGCGCGCAGCGAGGTGCCAGGGATCATCAGGCTGTCGGTGCGCAGTCCCTCGATGACCGCCCTGCCCGCGCCGTACCACATCATATACAGCAGGGTCAGTTCGCCGTCAAACTTGCGGCGCCTGGTGTACCACGCGATGAAGGCAAAGCCCAGCAAACACCAGAGCGACTCGTACAGGAAGGTGGGGTGAACCGGCATGTTCGGGTCGATGTCCATGCCGATGGCTTCCAGCTCCGCCTCGTGCTGGGTGAGATAGTCGGTGATGACCGACGAGGACATGCCCCAGGGGAGGCTGGTGTTGGCGCCGAAGGCCTCAATGTTGACAAAGTTTCCCCAGCGGCCGATGCCCTGGCCGATCAAAAAGCCGCCGACCACCAGGTCCAGCGCCGGCATGAACTTCACCCTGCGGATCTTGCACATCAAAAGGCCGATCAGCACGCCGCCGATGAGTCCGCCATAGATGGCCATGCCGCCGCTGCGGGTGTTGAAGATCTGGCTGAGATTCTGTCCATAGTAGTCCCACTGCAAGATCACATAGTAGGCCCTGGCTCCCACGATGCCGCCGATGGCGCCGCCCAAAATGACGTCGAGCATCCGGTCGGCGTCCACGCCAAACTCCCTGGCGCGGCGGCTGACGTACAAAATCGCCAAAATAAAGCCCAGCGCGATCAGGATGCCGTACCAGTATACCGGCAGGTCCCCAATCGAAAAGGCCACTCTGTTTACCTCAAAATCCAGCCCCAATCCGGGGAAGGAAACGGTGTTTGCTGTCTGTTCCATGAAAAATTGCTCCTTATTCTTTTTTATGCCATCACGATCGAAAGGCAGCTGTTCCCGGTGGAGAAGTCTTCCCGCAGGCGCTGCTCCAGCTGCTGTCGGGTGCAGTTTGCCACCATCTCGACCAGATCATAGACGCTGATGCCCGCAAAATGGCAGTTGGTCATCGCGCTCGCCAGCGAATCCGGGCGGCTGAACAGCCCCAGATAGCGGCCGTAGGTCGCCTTTTTGACCCGCTGGAAAATTTCCGGGTCGATGCCGTTCTGCTGCACCTGCTCAAAGGCGCTGCAGACCCGCCTGTACACCTCGTCCGGGTCGCGCGACTCGCCCGAAACCATCGAGCACAGATAGTCCCTTCCCGCCATCGTCTCGCCGTAGATGCTGCCGTTGATCAGCCCATCGTTGTAGAGCTGGCGGTACAGCTCGGTGGTCTCCCCGGTGATGATGTCCAAAAGCATCTCGTCGAAGATGACGTTGCAGAAGTTGTTTTTCTGTCCGGCGTCCGGGCTCTTAAAACCGATATAGAACATCGGCAGCGCCACCGGCAGGTGCTGCACCACCCGCTTTCTGACGACGCTCTCCGGCTCCTGCTGCGGCCGGCGCACCGCCTCAAAGGGCGGCGCTTTTTTGAGCACCCGGTCCGCCACCTGCAGCACCTCGTCGGGGTCAAAGTTTCCCGCGATGGTCAGCACCATGTTGTGCAGGTTGTAGAAAGTGTTGTAGCAGCGGTAGAGCAGGTCGGCGTCGATCCTGGCAATCGACTCGATGGTGCCGGCGATGTCCACCTTGACACTATTGTTGTGGTAAAGGCTGTCCAGCAGGTTAAAGGTCACCCGCCAGCTCGGGTCGTCCTCATACATGCGGATCTCCTGCCCGATGATGCCCTGCTCCTTCTCCACCGTCTCCTTGGTGAAGTAGGGGTGGGTCACGCAGTCCAGCAAAATCTCCAGCGACTCCTGGAATTTGCCCGAGCAGGTGAACAGGTAGCAGGTCTTGTCGAAGCTGGTGAAGGCGTTGGCGGCGGCTCCGGTCTTGGCGTACCGGTCAAATGCGTCGCCGTCCTCGCTCTCAAACATCTTGTGCTCCAGGTAGTGGGCGATGCCCTCCGGCACCCGAATCTGCTCTCCCCCCTCCTTCGCCTGGAAGCAGGTGTCGACCGAGCCGTACTGGGTCGAGAACATGGCGTAGGTGGTGGAAAATCCCGGCATGGGGTAGAGCAGCATGGTCAGTCCCGACGGATGCTCCACCCGGATATACTGTTCGCCCAGGTGCTTGTCCTGAATGATCTGGCTGCTCATCTTATTCCCCCTCCTTTTCCTGCTCGTTTGGCATGAGCATATAGACGGTGTCCAGCTTGATGTTGTTTGCCACCTCGATGATCTCCTCGCGGGTCACCTGCTCGGAGAGCGCGATCTCCCCGTCAGGCGAAACCTGCGACTGGCCCAGATTCTGGGTCAGGTACCAGCTGTCCATCGCGCCCAGCGAGTCGGTGGTCGCCTTGAGCGCGGTGCGGATATAGAGCTTGGTCTCCTCCAGCTCCTGGTCGGTAAACTGTCCCTGCTGCAGCAGCTCCAGCTGGTGCAGCACCTCGTCGCGGGTCTTTTCGGCGTTGGGGGCCTCCACGCCGCTGTCCACCATCATCATTCCGGAGATGCGGTCGTAGGCGGCGGAGCAGTAATAGCACAGGCTGAGCTTTTCGCGCACATTTTTAAACAGCAGCGAATTTGCCGTCCCGCCAAACAGCGCCACCGCGATGCGGGCGATGTTGGCCTTGCGGTAGCTGTCGATCTGCTCCACCCGGAAGCCCATCACCAGCTTGCCCTGCTTGACCTCCATCCGTTCGGTTTCCTGCTTGACCGGGCCCTGCTGATTGCGGGCGCAGTTGGGGCTGACTTCAATCGGCTCGCGGCGCATCCCTGCAAACTTCTCGCGGAAAATTTCCTTTGCCGCCGAGGGGTCGCCGCAGCCCTCGAACATAATTTCGATGCGCGCGGTGCGGATCAGCTCCTCGTAGGCGGCCGCCGCGGACTCTGGGGTAATCTTTTCGGCGTCTTCTTTGTAGCCGTACTTTTTGATGGCGCAGCCCTCGCCCTGGCACATCACATCCTTGCAGCGGATCAGCGCGTAGGTGCGCTTGTCGTTGATCTCCGCCTGGATGGTGTCGAGCAGGTTCTGCTTCTCCAGTTCGGTATTTTTTTTGTCGAATTTACCATCTGTAATATTAGGCTCCAGCAAAATTTCTGCCAGCAGTCCCGCGCAGGCGCGCACCATGTCCTCGCCCTGGAGGGTGAAGCGGCTGTCGACGCCGATCATCCCCAGCGCGATGATCTGATACTCGCCAAATTTATCCACGCCCGCCCCCAGCGACGCGCCGTACAGGTCGCACAGGCGCTTGTTGAGCTGGGTGAAGTCCGGACAGTTTTTGCTGCCCTGGCGCAGGATGAAGGGCACCACCGCGCGGCCGGTGACCTTCTGCCGGTCCAGCTTGGCAATCAGGTTGACCGACATCCTGTTATGCTTAAATTTTTTGTCCGTGATTGCGGAAAAGTACACGCCGGGGGCGATGCACTCCCTTACAAGCGGATAGCTCATCGGTTCATCTCCTACTTTTATCATTCACCATCGATCTGTTTTGGTAAAAAGCACATTCTGCTGTCTATTATAGCATATTCTTTTTGACGTTTCTACATACAGTCTGTGAACTTCGCTTTTTCTTTGCCAGCTCTTTTACCAGAAGAAGGCAAAGACGCCTTGTTTTGTCCTCAAAAAAAAGAGACCGCTTTTGGAGCGGTCTCTTTTTTTATATCAGGTTGTTTATTATCTTACGATAGGTTCTTTTTCGGGTGATCTTGTCTTCCGTCTTGAAAATCAGATTCTTAGTACATTGGTAGTTCCCTCGTCTGCTTCATATTCTTTCAGATAACCTTCGATTAATGGCTTTTGTGGAAATGCTTTCATTTTTTATCACATTACCTTTATGGCTCAATCACGTTTTCATGTTATCTTGTCAGCTGTAGCATTGGCTTCTTTTGTTTGGAAATTACCTTGCCGCAAATCTGCTTATTTCATCGGTCTCACCTTTATCAATTCATTTGGTATCAATGTTAATTAGGTTTCTTTTCCAAAATCTATATTAACAATGAAAAGGTAATATTATTTATTTTGATTGCCCGACTCGACAAATCGGATCAATTTGAAATTTGCATTTTTTGTGGGGTTGCTTTTTCCCCTTTTACAATATTCAGTTTTCATGATTTTTTTAAAAGGTTTTTTCCTTTTCTTTCAGCAACTACATCCGCTGAAATCTTATTAAATATAAAACCCTGATAATCTTTTTCCATTTTTGCTTTGCTGATATTGCTTTCGATTTTGGTTATCCTGTATTGAGATTTCTTTTGAAGTCTCTCTGTCTTCAGGTTTTCCAATCGCTTTGGAATGGATTTTGATTATCTTCTCTGGGTCTCCTCTGAGGAAACTCTGGATTCCTCAGAAAGAAGTGTAACTGGTTCTATTTCCATTTTCATAAGGAATCACCCTTTCTGTTTTATATTTAATATTACCTTTGTTGTGATTTTATTATACCCTATTCTTTAGCGTTTTTCAATAGTTGTTTTCAACAAATTTAAAACATTTTATTGAACAATTTATAAAATCTGAGATTATCATTGACTTTGGCCGCCAAATTGCTATAATAGATATCGTAAGTTGCAGGAAAGGAAATGGTACCCGATGATCGACAGTGAATATGGAAACGACATCCTGACGCTCGAGGACGACGACGGCGTCGAGCACACCTTCGAGGTTCTGGATTCGATTGAAAATGCCGGCACCCGTTATCTTGCCCTCTCCCCCGTCTATGACGATCCGCAGCAGACTCTGGCCGACAGCGGCGAGCTGGTCATTCTGCGGGTGGTGGAGGCTGACGGCGAAGAATTTCTGGAAACCATCGACGACGAGGACGAGATGGACGAAATTGCCGACATCTTCATGGAGCGTCTGGAGGAGGACTACGACGTCATCTCCGAGGACGAGGACGAAGAATAAATTCTGATTTTCAAGAAAAACTACTGCATGTACTCCTGCCGTGTTCGAGAATGTATGGTTTTTATAATCCAACACTTTTTAAAAGGGATGCCCCGCTCCGGTACTGGATTGCAGACCTCCCGCTTTTGCGGACGAAGGGAGCGTGAAGGTGCTGGGCAGCAACCCACCTGTCCATACGACGGGTTTTAATTTGCCATGGCGACGGCACGGTGGGGTATTTATAAAACAATCAAGGGTGCTCTTTTTTGGGGAGCGCCCTTTTTGTTGCCCTGTGCGCAAAATCTCCCCTTCACAGCGGCAAAAGTCCTTCCACCAATACCTCATTTTGCGCCCAAAGTTGCACGTCAGGATGCAACTTTGGGGAAAAAATTTTTATAAATTTTTATAAATTTTTATAAATTTTTCTATCTCTTACACAGGAGGTCAACCCCATGAACAGAGACTGGTTAATCCGCACCGAGACACTGATCGGCGCTGAAAATATCGACAAGCTGCAGCGCGCCACCGTGGCCATCCTGGGGCTGGGCGGCGTGGGCGGCGCGGCGGCGGAGGCGATCTGCCGGATGGGCGTCGGCAGAATCATTCTGGTCGACAGCGACACGGTGGACCGCTCCAACCTCAACCGGCAGCTGTTTGCCACCGCCGACATGGTCGGGCAGAGCAAGTGCCTTGCCGCCCGCAGGCGGCTGCTCTCGATCAACCCGGAGGTGGAGCTGAGCTGCCACGAACAGTTTTTCCTGCCGGAAAATGCGGATTTTCTCTTTGACGAGCAGCCCGACCTGATTCTGGACGCCATCGACACCGTCACAGCAAAGCTCTACCTTGCCGAGCAGTGCCAGCAGCGCGGCATCCCGCTGGTCACCTGCCTTGGCACCGGCAACCGTCTGGACCCCTCCCAGCTGCGCTGGGGCGACATCTCCGAAACCGCCGGCTGCGGCTGCCCCTTAGCGCGGGTGATGCGCCGGGAGCTAAAAAAGCGCGGGGTGCAGAGGCAGACGGTGGTCTACTCGATCGAGCAGCCGGCCAAGGCCATCTGCCCCGGCGGGGAGGAGAAGGGCCGGCACAGCCCTGCCAGCTGCGCCTTTGTGCCGCCGGCGGCCGGCTATCTGCTGGCAAGCGTCGGGTATTCTCTTTTTATAAAGCGGGCGTAGGCTCCGGGGGGTTTGTGCGGGGCTGGGAGCCCCAGCACCCACCGATGCGGGCGCTCCGCCCCGCGCCCCGGCCTACTTTCTCGCGTAGAGAAAGTAGGCAAAGATACGCCAGGAACCTCCTGGTTCCTGGACCTCCGGCACAAGGGGGAGGACCCCCTTGGATTCCCCCGCCTTCTGCCCTAGCGGTATTGGTGGAGGGGGTACAGGGCCTGCGGCATCCTCGGGGGCGGCGCAGCAGAGCGGGCTGCCGATACCCTTTCCTTTATTCAGGGAAAAACTGCTGTAAGCCCGGTGGGCTGTACAGGCCGTACATGGCAGCGCAGGCCAATTAGGGGGCAGGAGCTGTTCCCCGATGAGGGGGATGGGAACAGGGAATGGGAACAAGGGAACAAACATCTCTTTCTCCTATATATCCATTTCTATATATATCTTTTATAAATAATAGATATTTGTTCCCATCAGGATTTGTTCCTTCTTCAAAAAACCGCACAACAAAGCCATTTGTTTGATTCTTGCGGTTTCGTAAAAATGGGAACAAACTAGGCAACAGGCATAGGAACTGGCATGGTAACAAGCTGGGAACTGGCTGCTGTTTCATGGGCTATTTATGAATAATTTGTTGCCAGAATAAGGCCGAATTGGTTTTACAGAAACCGAACTTCCTCCGTTCCCACCCCTCCCGTTCCCATCAAGCCACCCCTCCCGCGCCACGGTTTGAAAGCAGTGGGTGTTTCCTCCATGGGAGCTTCAGGAGAAAAAAATGCCAATTGCTTCACTGTGTCAAAGTGGCAAATCCCTCTACCCTTAGTGGCACCCTCCCTTTTCTGGGGGGAGCGACGCAAAGCGTCGCTGGGGGGATGGGACTGAAAAGTGGAACACTTTTCAGTCGGCCCCCCAACGGGGTCCAGGGGCAGCGCCCCTGGCACGCCTTTGGTGACTTTCGTCGTGAAACGAAAGTCACCCGGGTGCCGAGCATGGCAAGGCCATGCTCTCGCGGAGCGCCCGCATATCGTGGGCCGCAGGGGCCCCCGCCCCTGCAAAGCCCCCGAGGGGGACCGCAGTCCCCCCTCTACCTATACCCCGAAACGAACAAAAAGTTGCATCCCAACGTGCAACTCCGGGAAGGAAAAAAACAAAAAGAGAAAGCCCCCTTGCTTTTCTGCCGGCCCTGTGCTATACTCTATTTAAGCATTTAAGCAAACACTAAAATAGATTAAAAGGAGGACCCCTATGGCCCTACAGGAAACAATGAAGGCGCTCTCCGACCCGGTGCGGCGGCAGATTCTGGTGCTGCTGCGGGAGGGGGAGCTGCCCGCGGGCGAGATCGCCCAGCAGCTTGGCATGAGCCCGCCCGCCACCTCACACCACCTGCAAAAGTTAAAAACCGCGGGCCTTGTCTTTGAGCGCAAGGAAAAAAATTTCATCTTCTACGAGCTTAACACCTCCTTCTTCGAGGAGCTGCTCTTGTGGATCAAACAATTCCAGTCCACCCAGGAGGAACGCCATGAAACTGCTGAACAGACTTTGCTCGATTCTCACCTTTCTTCCCCTGATCGCTAGCGCGCTGCTGCTGCCGCTGATGCCCCGGCAGATTCCCGCCCACTACAACCTGTCCGGCCAGATCGACCGCTGGGGCAGCCCGCTGGAACTGCTGCTGCTGCCGTTGCTGACCCTCGCTGCCGGCCTGCTGGCCCGCCATCTGCTCATCCCGCATCTGATGCGCAAAAATCCCAACAACTCCCCACAGGCGCTCACAGCCGCCCTGTGCTGCGTGCTGGCCGCCTTCAATCTGCTGACCGGCGCGATGCTCTTTTCCGCCCTCAGCAGCGGCAGCTTTGCCGAGCCGGGCGAAGCCTTTATCCGCATCGTCAATGTGCTGATGGGGCTGATGCTGATTCCGATGGGCAACATTATGCCCAAGGTCAAGCGCAACGGCGCCTTCGGCCTGCGCACCAGGTGGAGCATGGCAAACGACGCCTGCTGGAACCGCTGCCAGCGGATGGGTGGGCTGAGCCTGATGGTCACCGGCGCGCTCATCGTGCTGGGCGCGCTGCTGCTGCCGCCGGCCTACAGCACGGTGCTGATGCTGCTCCTCATCCTGCTCGACGCCGTCTTTTCCACCGTCTACTCCTACCAGGTCTATCAAAAACACGGCCGCAATTAAACAAATTTTTGCATAAAAAAGGCTCTGCTGGTTACAACACCAACAGAGCCTTTTTTCATTTTGCTGGCAAAATTCGGAAGGGGGGATGCGCCTTGCTTTTCTGGTTCGGTCTTGGCATCGGGCTGCTCAACGGCTTTTTCGGCTCCGGGGGCGGCATTCTGGCGGTGGCGCTGCTGCAAAAACAGGGTCTGGAGCCCCGCCGGGCGCACGCCACCAGCATCGCCATCATCCTGCCGCTGTCGCTGATTAGCCTCATTGTCTACTGGCTCAACGGCAATCTGCCCCTTACGCAGAGCCTGCCCTTCTTTGTGCCTGCCCTGCTCGGCTCGGCGGCTGGGGCTGTCCTGTTAAAGAAGATTCCGGTGCAGCTGCTCAAGCTCATCTTTGCCGGGCTCATCCTCTATTCCGGGGTTCGCCTGCTGATGGGCTAGCCCTAAAGCAGCTGGGCTAATCCTGATGCTCCTTTACAAACTCCGGCCGCAGCACCTCCTTGGGCGGCTCGATCTCGTAGGCCAGGGTGTGCTCGGTCAGCTCGGAGAGGAGTTTTATTTTGGCGTTGAGGATCGGCCGCATACAGTTGGGGACGTGCTCCTGATGCGCCCGGTGAATCGCCACACACTCCTTGCAGTTGCCGTGATAGCGGCAGGCCTTCTGGCAGGGGCAGTGGTCCTTGTCCTTGTACTCCTCGCGGAACTGCGCCGCAAATTCCTCCTGCAGCCGCAGCCCCTCCGGGCGGTTGCCCTTGTGGAACTGCTCCATCGCCGCAAGCTGCTTTGGGTTCTTTTCAATCTGCATGATTTTTTCCTCCTTGTGGTTTCTGTGCCTATTATAGCACGTTGCTCTTTCTTTTTCCATCCTGATTAGGAGGTGATTTTTACGCAGCTTTCCCTTTTCTCGCTGCTGGCCGTCTTTGCTTCCTCCGCCGTCGCGGCGATGGGGCTGGGCGGCGGCACTGTCCTGCTGCTCTACCTCAGCTTTTTCTCCGCCCTCTCCCAGCCGCAGATGCAGGCGGTAAACCTCTTGCTCTTTCTGCCCGCCGCCGCGCTCTCGCTCTTTTTCCACTGCAAAAACGGCCTGATCGTCCCGCGGGTGCTCCTCCCCTGCATCCTGGGCGGGGTCTTAGGGGGCATTGCGGGCAGCCTGCTCTCCAATTTTCTGGAGCCGGAGCTTTTGCGCAAAGCCTTTGGGGGGTTCCTTCTTTTGATCGGCCTGCGGGAGCTTCTGCTGTGGCTAAAAAGTTTGCGCAAAAACTTTTCTCACCCCAAAGCATAAACGGCCGCTGCCGGTGCAAAATACAGTCAGAGGAAAACATCTTACCTATGAAAGGATTGATCGCTCACCATGAGTAATGGATTCCAGAAATTCATCTCCGGCAAGGGATTTTATCTTGCTTTAGCCGTCTGCCTGGCCGGCGCGGGCGCAGCCGCCTGGGTCGCCGTGGACAAGACCATCGAAAACATCGAAACCACCCCTTTATCCGAAACGCCGCAGGTGCAACAGCAGGCCGACTCCGCCCCTGCGGAGCAAAAGCTGGACAACATCGCCCAGGACGATTCGCTCTCGCTGCAGAAGGAGGAGCCCGAGGATTCCACCTCTGCCGCCGCGGATGGGGACTCTGCCCCCGCCGATCAGAGCATGAAGCAGCAGATCAACGCCGACGCGGGCGAGCAGGACGACTCCTCAACGCAGGTATCGCAGCCCTCTGTACAGCCCGAGTCCTCGTCCTCTGCCGGCGAATCGGCCGAAGCGTCCGCACTGCCCGGGCAGCAGCAGTCCTCGGAGGATTTCTCGTTGACGCTGCCGGTCAGCGGCGCGGCCATCACCCCCTTCAGCGGGGACATGCTGGTCAAGAATGAGACGCTGGGCGACTGGCGCACCCACAACGGCATCGACATCAGCGCCGCCACCGGCACCGCTGTCACCGCCGCCAGCGACGGTATCGTCACCAGCGTCCACAGCGACCCGATGTGGGGCAACGTCGTCGAGGTGACCAGCGGCGAGGTCGTGATGACCTATGCGGGCCTGGGCGACGACATCGCCGTCTCGGTCGACCAGCAGGTCACCGCCGGTGAGACGCTCGGCTCGGTCGGCCAGATTCCCTGTGAACTCTCGTTGGAGCCGCATCTGCATTTCGACGTGCAAGTCAACGGCGACTATGTGGACCCGGCTTCCCTTGTAGAATAGACACCCCTCCTCTCAAACCAAAAGGCTCCTCCCAAATTGGGAGGAGCCTTTTGCCGTCTAAATGAATATTTTTATCGATTGGGTGTGGAGCTCAGCTCCGGGTTTTTGATCCAGTTGCCCTGCGCGTCCCTGCGGTAAGGCAGCACCGCCGTCACCGCTTCGCGGTTGACAAGACCGTAGATGTGGGGATATTCCCTCCCGCAGCCTTCCAGGTCCTCCCAGCGAACCGGCGCGTCCAGCCTGTCGGTGTCGATGCAGAGCAGCAGCCTTTCTTCGCTGTCATGGGCAAAGTTGGGCGCGACCCGCCAAAAATACTCCACCGAGGAGCAGTGGATAAAGCCGGAGGCGTCCAGCATTGGCTGGCCGAACCGCTCTTGCTCCTTCATGCTGTCCCAGTCCTTTTTGGGGATGCAGTGCAGAATGGTCATTTTGGTCAGTCCTTCCCTTACTCCCTGCCAACCTTGTCGTTGTAGGCGACCGCGTTGGTGTGGGTGCTGATGGTGGTGGACGGTGTGCCGGCCGGAACCAGTTTTGCCATGACGACAAAGCGCTGGTTGTTGGTGTTGCCGTACATTCTGGTGCAGGTGGAGAGGGTGAGGATCTTGTCCTCGCTGGTAACCGAGACGTTGTAGTTCTGGCGGCTCTTTGCCTTGGCCTCGGCGATGACCTGCTGGGTCTGCTCCTGGGTCATGTTGGCAAAGTTATAACCGAAGCTGAGGTCGGTGTAGAAGGCCGCAAAGACCTGGAACACATAGTCTTGCTCGGTGGTGGAGAAGTAGATGAACGGGTTCTGCTGGGCAAAGTCGGTGTAGTGGTAGGACATGACCAGCGAGAACATCAGGTCGTTGGACTGCATGTTCTCCAGCGTTCTTGGGGTGTAGATGTTGTACCAGTTGTGGCCGTACAGGGTGGTGTTCTGCGAAAGCTCCGGGAAGGTGCACTCATAGTCGGCCCAGATGACGCCGTCCTTGCTGTACTGCTTGTCGTAGCCCAGGCTCTCATAGTAGGCGTAGTTTTCCACGCCCGCCTTGTAGACAACCGGATAATCGACGTTGGTGTTCGGAATCTGAATCCAGCCGATGGTGTCGTCGTTGGTGCTCGCCTGAAATTCCGCCGCCTGGGCCGACAGCGATTCCTCCGGCAGCGCCGCGACGATGTTGGCGTTGACGCCGTCGCCGTCCGATTCCAGAGTGCCGGTCAGCTCATTGATGGCGATCAGGTCGACCAGCTGGGTCATGGTCGGCGCCAGCTGCTCCTTGGCGCTCTGCAGAACCTGCTGCAGATCCTGTTCCTGCTGGCTTAAGCCTGCGGTGTTGGTCGGGTACTCCACCGACGGCTCCACATGGGCGGTGCCGCCGCCTCCCGTGCCCTGGTTGCCCACCAGCAGCCAGACGGCAACCGCAATCACGATCACCAGCACAACCACCGCGCCGATGATCAGCGGCAGCTTGCTGTTTGGCTGTTTGCCGCCGCCGGAATACCCGGCAAAGCTGTCCGGCTTTGGCACGCCGGTCACGCTGGAGGCACCCTGCTCGGCAGGTTTTTTCTTTTTGTTGGACTGTCCGATTCGATCCTTCATAAAATTTTCATCCCTTACTTGATTTATTTTTTCTCAGCGGGCAATCCATTTTCTCGCGCACCCGCCCTGCATGTTTCCGAACAAGCTGCGGCCCGAAAGCGCCTTTCGAGCCTGTTCCCGATTATTATAGCATAAAAGAGTACGCCTGTGGAAGATTGCTGAAAAAATTTTAAAGATTCATTCATATAAATTTTGACGCCATTTCCTGTCAAAAATGACAAAAAAGGGGGCGCCGGTCAGGACGGCCCCCTTGATCTGCCCGATTTTGCCCCCAAAACCTAGTCCAGATCCAGCTTGCCGATGGTGTAGCGGTCAACCGCGTCCTGGTTGAGCACGAAGGAATCGTCCTGAGCAACCTGCAGCAGGTACTCCTCCATCGTCTCGTCGCGCAGCGCATGGCGGATGGAATCCTTGACGTAATCGAAGTCGGTCGGGTCCTCGTGAATGTCGGCAGTCGCACCAACTGCGATCATGCTGTCGGTCTGCACCATGACAACCTCTCCGACCTCGGCCTCCTTGAGGGCCTTGATGACGTCGGCGTCGAGGGTGGTGGTTGCGGTGTCGAGCAGGCGGTAGTTGTCGGTGGTCATGTCATATTCCTCATCGGAGGACTGGTTTTCCTTCTTGTACTCGTTGAGAATGTCGTTGAAGCTCTGACCGTTTTCTGTTCCGATCTTTGCCTGTAAATAGAAGGTGTTGGCGTTGGTGTAGACGTTGGAGCGCTCGCTATCGTTGAATTCCTCGTACGCTGCCTTCTCGTCCTCGGTGGCATCTTCCGGGATCTCCATGTCGGAGAAGCTGAAGGTCTGTACCGCCATCTTGATGTAGTTGTCGTCGTAATAGTTGCTCAGTTCCTCGTCGGATACCGGGTCCTCTCCGGATGGGCCGTAAAGGGCCTGGAACAGCTGGGTCTTCATGTAGGCGATCTGGTAGATCAGCTCGATGGAATCCTGAGAGATGCCGTTCTTTTCCAGATTGTCCCCCGCCTGCTCATAGTAGGACGCTGCCTGCTCCTGGCAGCTGAGCAGCTGCTCCTGGGAGAAGGCGATGTTGCGGGCGTTAAACTCGCTGCAGATGGCCATCGCCTTTTTGGTCTCGTCGATCGCGTTCTGCTGAATCCAGTCCTCGGCGTCCTGGCCCTCGATCTGCTGGCTAAGCACATCCTGCTCCGCGTCCTCCACCAGCGTTGTCGCCTCATAGTAGCTCTGAATCAGGTTGTTGATATAGACGCCCACCGGCATTTCCAGCGGATCCTTGCGCATAATCCAGCTTGTATCCGAAGAGCAGGCCGCCATCGAAAGGGCCAGAGCCCCCGCCGTCAGCACGGCCGCGCATTTTTTTCGCAGATTCATTGTTAAAAAATCCCCCTTGTTTTCTACTTTCCAAAACCTTAAGGCCCCGGGCTTTTACAAGATACCCTGCTATTATACACCGAATTTTGCAAAAAGTCCATTAAAAATCGCTGAATACTCCGCCCGATCAGGCTCTCGGCGCATCCGGGGACATGGCGTCCAGCGCAAGGCGCATGGTGTCCACCGGTTTTTCGCCCTTGAGCACCCGGACCGCAAGGTAGGGTTTTGCGCCTGCGTTGAGCATCACACGGCCCTTGAGGTTGGCTGCCAGCCGGCTTGCCGCCTCCATATCCACCACCTCGGGGTAGAACAGCAGGCTGTCGGTGCGCTGGGAAATTTCCTTGATACCCAAAGACGCCGCCTTGTTGCGCAAAAGCGACACGTCGATCAGTCCCTTGACCGATTCCGGCGGGTCTCCAAAGCGGTCGATCAGCTCGTCGGTGATGTCCAGCGCGTCCTGGTCGTTCTCCACCGAGGCGATCTTCTTGTAGATGTCGATGCGCTGCGGCAGGCTCTCGATGTAGTCCTCCGGGATGTGCGCGCCGATGCGGATGTCCACCTGGCACTCGGTGGCCTGGGTGTCCGGCTTTTCGCCCTTGGCCACCGCTACCGCGTCGGAGAGCATCTTCAGGTACATCTCGTAGCCCACCGCCTCCATGTGGCCGTGCTGCTGCGCGCCCAGAATGTTGCCCGCGCCGCGGATTTCCAGGTCGCGCATGGCGATGCGGAAGCCCGAACCGAAGGTGGTGAACTCCCGGATGGCCTCCAGACGCTTGGTGGCCACGTCGGTCAGCGCCTTGCCCTTGGTGACGGTCAGGTAGGCAAAGGCCCTGCGGCTGGAGCGCCCGACCCGTCCGCGGATCTGGTAGAGCTGGGAGAGGCCCAGCCGGTCCGCGTCCTCGATAATCAGGGTGTTGCAGTTGGAGACGTCCACGCCGGTCTCGATGATGGTGGTGCAGACCAGGATGTCGATCTCGTGGTCGAGCAGCCGCTTCCAGACCTTGGAGAGCTGCTCCTCGCTCATCTTGCCGTGGGCGACCACCACCGTCGCGTCGGGGATGAGCTTCTGGATGGTGGCCGCGCAGCTGTCGATGGTGTCCACCCGGTTGTGCAGGTAGAACACCTGCCCGCCGCGGCGCAGCTCCTTGTTCATCGCCTGGGTCAGAATGCCCCAGTCATGCTCCATGACATAGGTCTGCACCGGCTGGCGGTCCTGCGGGGCCTCCTCGATGGTGGACATGTCCCGGATGCCGGACATCGCCATATTTAAAGTGCGCGGAATCGGGGTGGCCGAGAGGGTCAGCACGTCGACGTTGTTGCGCATCTCCTTGAAGGTCTCCTTGTGCTTGACGCCAAAGCGTTGCTCCTCATCGATGATGCACAGCCCCAGGTCCTTGAATTTGACGTCCTTCTGCACCAGCCGGTGTGTGCCGATGATGACGTCGATCTGGCCGCGGCGCAGCTCCTCCAGCACCTGCTCCTGCTCGCGCGGGGTGCGGAAGCGCGAGAGGATATCCACCTTGACCGGGAATCCCTCCATCCGGTTGCGGAAGGTCTGGTAGTGCTGCCAGGCCAGGATGGTGGTCGGCACCAGGACGGCGCACTGCTTGCCGTCCATCACGCACTTGAAGGCCGCGCGGATGGCAACCTCGGTCTTGCCGAAGCCGACGTCGCCGCACAGCAAACGGTCCATCGGCACCGGGCGCTCCATGTCGGCCTTGATCTCCTGAATGCAGCGCAGCTGGTCGTCGGTCTCGTCGTAGGGGAAGCGCCGCTCAAAGTCGTTCTGCCAGTCGGTGTCCTGCCCGAAGGCGTAGCCCTTGGAGGCCTCGCGCTTGGCGTAGAGCTTGATCAGCTCGTCTGCCATGTCCTTGACCGCCTTTTTGACCCGGGCGCGGGTCTTGGCCCACTCAGCGGAGTTTAATTTGTTGAGCTTGACAATGCCCTCCTCCTTGCCGCCGATGTACTTGGTGACCAGGTCCATCTGGGTGACCGGCACAAAGAGCATGTCGGTGCCGGCATAGCGGATCTTGATGTAGTCCTTGACCACGCCGTGAATCTCCCGCTTGACGATGCCCTCAAAGATGCCAATGCCGTGGGAGACGTGAACGACGTAGTCGCCCACATTGAGGTCGGAGAGGTTTTTGATGTGCCCGCCCTTCTTCTGCTTTGGCGCGCGGGTGCGGCTGACGCCGGTCTTGGCGTGGCTGATGATGGCCAGCTTTAGCTGCGGGTACTCCATGCCCGCCGACAGGGTGCCCTCCAGCACATAGATCTTGCCCGGCGTGATGGCCGAGACGTCCTGCACGAGATCCGCCGAAAAGTCCTGCCGCAGGTCGTCTGCCAGCGCCTGTGCGCCGCGGGGCGTGCCCGCAAAGACGACGCAGCAGAAGCCGGTCTTCATGTAGTCCTCCACGTCGTCCTTGAGGATGGCGTACTCACCGCTCCAGGTGGAGAGCTGGGAAGCGGTGATCTGCACCAGCTCCTTGAGCGGCACCTCGTTTAGGGACCGGGTGAAGGTGTCCATCAGCACGCCCTGATGGCGGCAGAGCTTGCGGCACAGCTCAGTGAAGTCGTCGTAGTAGACGCTGCAGCCTTTAAAGAGGACGCCCTCCTCCAGCAGCATCTTGATGTCCTCATGGTGCTGGGCCATGGCGTTTGCAAAGTTTTCCCTGCAGGAAACCGGCTCGCACAAAAAGGTCATCGCCTGCCCGTCAAAATAGTCGAGGATGGTCTGCGGCTCATACAGAATCGGCAGATACCGGTCGATGCTCACCGGGCTCAGGCCCCCGTCCAGCCGCTCGATGTCCCTTTGCAGGTGCTCCTTGACCTGCACACCCGCCTTGCCCTTCTGGGCAGCCATCTGCTTTTGCAGCAGGGCAATCAGCTTTTGCGGGCTGTCGTACAGCACCTCCCGCGCCGGCGGGATGGTCACCCGCTCCACCGGGTCCTGGCGGCGCTGGGTGTCCACCTGGAAGGTGGACATGGTGTCGATGCTGTCGTCCCAGAACTCGATGCGCACCGGCTGGGTGCGGTCGGGCGGGAAGATGTCCAGAATGCCGCCGCGCCGCGCAAACTGGCAGATGCCCTCCACCTGGTCGCGGTGCTGGTAGCCCATCGCCACCAGCTTCTGGACAATCTCCTCCTCGTCGTAGCTGCCGTCCTGGTCGATCTCCAGGATCGAGGCGGTCAGCTTCTCCTTGGGGATGGTGCGCTCGCAGGCCGACTCGGCCGAGGCGACCACCACCCGCGCCTCCCCGCGCAGCAGGGCGCTCAAGGTCCCCAGACGCTGGTGCTCAAACTCGCCGGACGCCCCGTCGACATCCAGCAGCACATAGTCCCTGGCCGGGAAGTGCAGCACCCGCTCCCCCAGCAGGGTGTTGAGGTCGGCCGCAAAGCGGATGGCGGTACTCTCGTCCGGCACAATCACCAGCGCCGGGCGCTGCAGCTGGTAGACCAGCGAGGCGATGATGTGGGTCTTGTGCGCGGCGGCGGCTCCGGTCAGCGAGACCGGCACCCTGCCCTGCTCGATTGCCTCCTTGAGCTGGCGGTACTCCATCATGCCGTCCAGCAGACTAAAAAACTGTTTCATCGTGATTCACCCACCTTTCTGTATCGGTCAGTTTCTGTTCTACTCTAATTAAACAGGTTCATCGCCCTGTCGATGTTGCCCTTGAGCATCTCGCGCACCGCGTCGTAGCAGTGGGCGAACACCGGCTGCAGCGCCTTTAAGTCCTCGTCGGAGAAGTGCCCCAGCACCCAGGCCGCAAGGTCGTAGTCGGGGCGCGGCTTTTTGCCGACCCCCACCTTGATGCGCGGGTACTGGTCGCTGCCGGTCAGATAGATGATGCTCTTGATGCCGTTGTGTCCGCCGTCGCTGCCCTTGCGGCGGATGCGCATTTTGCCCACGTCGAGGCTGACGTCGTCGAAGATGACGATGATCTTCTCCGGCGGGATCTTATAAAACTGGCTTGCCTCCCGCACCGCCTCGCCCGAGCTGTTCATGTAGGTGGTGGGCTTCAGGAGCATCACCTTTTTGCCCTCCAGCTCGCACAGGCCGCACAGCGACTTAAATTTGAGCTGGTTTACCTTGCAGCCCACCTTTGCGGCGATGTGGTCGATGGCCATAAAGCCGGCATTGTGGCGGGTGGTGTCGTATTTGGGTTCCGGGTTGCCCAGCCCCACCACCAGATATTCCGGCGTGCCGGTGACGGTGGGCTTGGCGCTCAAAGATTTCAGCTTCTCAAAAAGATCGTACATGGCTTTTGTCCTTTCCTGAAAGTTTCATTGTCTTGCCGCCCCGGTTTCGGCAGGGTCGGCAACAGGGCAGGACAACCACCGGCGCCCATCCTCCCGATGGGTGCCGGTGGTCAGCCTGCCCGCCTTATTCTCTTTTTTCACCGCTGTCCCGAGCGGCTTTTCTTTTACAAAAATCGCGCAAGGTTTTCCCGCACGACCCTCATAATGTCCGCCGAGCATCAGGTGCCCTTTGGGTTTTTGTTGGCGCAGTCGCAGTGGCTCATGGCGCCGGTTGCGGCTTTGATTTCCTTTAAAGAGCGCGCCCCGTTTTCCATGGCGCGGATGATGTCCTCCTCGGTGACCCTGTCGCAGTAGCAGATGTACTCCATCCTTTTTCCCTCCTCCATAATGCCTGAAAAAGGGCAGGTAAGACACCTGCCCTTTTTCGACAAAAACAGATTAAACAAACAGTGGGGAAACCGGCTTATCCTGATAGATGCGCTCGATGGCCTCCGCAAATACCGGCGCAACCGGCAGCTGGGTGATCTTGGTGCCGCTGTTTTCCGGCAGCGGGATGGTGTCGAGGATGACGACCTCTTTCAGGGCGCTCTTTTCGATGCGCTCGATGGCCGGGCCGGAGAGGACGCCGTGGGTGGCGCAGGCGATAACTTCGGTGGCGCCGCCGATCTCAACCAGGGCGTTGGCGGCGTTGCACAGGGTGCCCGCGGTGTCGATCATGTCGTCGACGATGATGACCTTTCTGTCGCGGACGTCACCGATGATGTTCATGACCTCGCTGACGTTGGCCTTCGGTCTTCTCTTATCGATGATGGCCAGCGGCACGTCGCAGCGCTCGGCAAACTTTCTGGCTCTGGTGACCGAACCCAGGTCCGGGGAAACAACGGTGTAGTTGCCCGGCTCCGCGCCGATCTTATCGATGAAATGCGGCAGCAGAATCGGCACGCCCAGCAGGTGGTCAACCGGAATATCAAAGAAGCCCTGGATCTGAGCGGCGTGCAGATCCATTGTCAGCACGCGGTCTGCGCCAGCGGCGGTGATCAGGTCTGCTACCAGCTTTGCAGAGATCGGGTCTCTGGCCTTGGCCTTTCTGTCCTGGCGCGCATAGCCAAAATACGGGATAACCGCAGTGATGCGTCCCGCAGAAGCGCGCTTGAAGGCGTCGATCATAATCAGCAGTTCCATGAGGTTGTTGTTGACCGGTGTGCAGGTGGACTGTACCACAAACACATCCGAGCCGCGCACCGACTCCTGGATGGAGACCGCAATCTCGCCGTCCGAGAATGTCTTTACCTCGCTTTTTCCGACCGGAAGGCCCAGACAGGCCGCAATCTCCGCCGCTACCTTCGGATTGGAATTGGCGGTGAAGATCTTGATGTCCTTACCATGCAAATTCATTTCTTTTCTGACTCCCCTTACTTTTCTTCGGCAGATTTCTCCGCCCACCTTCTTTAAGGCGCGGCAGGTTGCACTGCGCGCGCCCCTCTTTCCTCTTTAGACCCTCTAAAGAATATCCGGCTTTTGCCGTTAAACAGCCGTCCGCCCCTGGCGGAGCCTTCGGCTGTATGATACAACCTTTACTTCTTTTCGTTCTTTTCCTTTTCCTTGAGCGCAAGCTCCTTTGCCCGGTAGCCTTCCACCCAGCCTGCCTTTTCCACCTGGCGGGCCCGGGCGATGGCAAGGTCGCCTGCCGGCACGTCGTCGGTGATGGTGGAGCCCGCCGCGATGTAGGCGTTTTCCCCGACATGGACCGGGGAAACCAGGTTTGTGTTGCAGCCGATGAAGGCGTTGTCGCCGACGGTGCTGCGGAACTTGCGGTAGCCGTTGTAGTTGACCGTCACCACGCCGCAGCCGACGTTGATATTTTCCCCAAAGTCGGAGTCGCCGATATAGGTCAGGTGCGCCACGCTGGTCTTTTGACCCAGGGTGGAATTTTTGATTTCGACAAAGTTGCCGATCTTGACCCGGTCGGCCAGCACGCTGTTCGGGCGCAGGTGGCTGTTGGGGCCGATGCGCACGCCGCTGCCCACCTGCGACTGCTCGATCAGGGAGGAATGGATCTGACATCCGTCCCCGATGCGGCTGTTTTCGATGATGGTGTTCGGGCCGATCACGCAGTCCTCGCCGATGACCACATGGCCTCTCAGCTGGGTGCCGGGAGCGATGGTGGTGTCCCTGCCGACCACAGCGTCCGGAGAGATGACCACACCATCCGTACAATAGAAGTTTACACCATCTTCCAAAAGTCTGTCAACCACAATTTTGTTCGCGATTTCATTTAGTTTTAACAATCCGGCCCTGTCATTGGCGCCCAGCACCAGCTTCTCGTCCTCGCACAGGCAGGCTTCCACCTTTTTTCCCTGCCGGAAGGCCACCTGGACGGTGTCGGTCAGGTAGTATTCGCCCTGGCTGTTGCGGCAGGTCAGCTGCTCGAGGGCCTCCAGCAGAAAGCCGCTCTCAAAGCAGTAGGCACCGGAGTTGACCTCGGCGATCTGCTTTTGCTCGCCGGCGGCGTCGCGGTCCTCCACAATGCCGGTGACGCGGCCGTTCTCCCGCAGGATTCTGCCGTAGCCGGACGGGTCATGCAGCCTGGCGGTGACGACGGTCACCTGCGCGCCGCTCTGGCGGTGGTGCTCCAGCGCGCTGCCAATTACCTGGTCGCTGACAAACGGCGCGTCGCCGTTTAGGACCACCACGTCGCCGGGGTGCTCCCGGATAAATTCTTTTGCCATCATCACCGCGTGGCCGGTGCCCAGGCGCTCGGTCTGCTCGACGGTGACGCACTGCTGCGGCAGCGCCGCGCGCACCTGGTCCGCCCCGCTGCCCACCACGACGCAGATCTTTTCGATCCCCGCCTTCAGGCACCAGTCGGTGACCCAGTTGATCATCGGCTTAAACAAGACCTCCGCCATTACCTTTGGATATTTGGACTTCATCCTGGTTCCCTGTCCGGCCGCCAGGATGATTGCGCTGGTTGCTCGCATGACTGATCACTCCCATTTCGGTTTGATGTGCGCTCTCCCCTTTTCCCTTATATTATAAAATTTACTACCACAAAATTCAAGGCGCTGGCGCATTTCCATCGGCTGAGATAAATTTGCGCAAAATTACATCTGACGGTTTGTACACTTTGACTGTGCTTTGGCTTCATTGATAATAAATTGTCAATTTTATTGTCCTTCAGCATCAAAAAGATAGAAAAAAGCCACTGCTATTCATGAAAACCCATCACAAATTTTTATGGAAAATTTATAAAGCGGGGACTGGTATTGTCGGTTCGGTTTTGGTATAATATGTAAGAAGGTTGTATTGGTTTTTTTACAATTCCTTTTGTGCGGGGAAGAAATCGGGAAAAATCCCTTCCCTGCCAATCCACCTTTTCCAAATTTCATTCGGGAGGTTTTTACGTTGAGCAAGAAATTTGTTTATGCTTTCTCCGAGGGCAACGCCAAGATGCGTGAGCTGCTCGGCGGCAAGGGTGCCAACCTTGCTGAGATGACCGTTCTGGGCATGCCGGTTCCGCAGGGCTTCACCGTCACCACTGAGGCCTGCACCCAGTACTATGAGGACGGCAAGCAGATCAGCCCTGAAATCGAGGCGCAGATCTTTGAGTATCTGGCTAAGCTGGAGGAGCTGACCGGCAAAAAGTTTGGCGACGAGCACAACCCGCTGCTGGTTTCGGTCCGTTCCGGCGCCAGAGCTTCCATGCCGGGCATGATGGACACCATCCTGAACCTGGGCCTCAACGATCAGGTTGTCGAAGGCTTTGCCAAGATGACCAACAACGAGCGCTTTGCTTATGACTCCTACCGCCGCTTCATCCAGATGTACTCCGACGTTGTTATGGAAGTTCCAAAGCACAACTTCGAAATCATCATCGACCAGATGAAGGCCGCCAAGGGTGTCAAGCTCGACACCGAGCTGGATGCCAACGACCTCAAAGAGATGGTCAAGAAATTTAAAGCCTACTACAAAGAGCAGATCGGCTCCGACTTCCCACAGGATCCAAAAGAGCAGCTGATGGGCGCGGTCAAGGCCGTATTCCGCTCCTGGGATAACCCGCGCGCGATCTACTACAGAAGAATGAACGACATCCCGTCCTCCTGGGGCACCGCGGTCAACGTTCAGACCATGGTATTCGGCAACACCGGCAACACCTCCGGTACCGGCGTAGCCTTCACCCGCAACCCTGCCACCGGCGAGAACAAGCTGTTCGGCGAGTTCCTGGTCAACGCACAGGGCGAGGACGTTGTAGCCGGCGTTCGTACCCCGCAGAAGATCGACGAGCTGAAAACCATTATGCCAGAGGTTTATGAGCAGTTCAACGACGTCGCTCACCGCCTGGAGAAACACTACAGAGACATGCAGGATATGGAGTTCACCATCGAGAACGGCAAACTCTACATGCTGCAGACCAGAAACGGCAAGAGAACCGCTACCGCCGCCATCAAGATCGCCTGCGACCTGGTGGACGAGGGCATGATCTCCAAGGAAGAGGCCGTCTGCATGGTCGATCCAAAACAGCTCGACGCGCTGCTGCACCCACAGTTTGACGCAGAGGCGCTCAAGAACGCAAAAGAGATCGGCACCGGCCTGGCTGCTTCCCCTGGCGCTGCCTGCGGCAAGGTTGTCTTCACCGCTGAGGAAGCCACCGAGGAAGGCAAGAAGGGCGAGAAGGTTGTTCTGGTCCGTCTGGAAACCTCCCCTGAAGATATCGAGGGCATGAACCACGCACAGGGCATCCTGACCGTTCGCGGCGGCATGACCTCCCACGCGGCGGTTGTTGCGCGCGGCATGGGCACCTGCTGCGTATCCGGCTGCGGCGACATCGTGATGCACGACGCAGAGGGCTACTTTGAGCTGGGCGGCAAGAAGATCTGCCGCGGCGACTACATCTCTCTGGACGGCTCCACCGGCAAGATTTACGGCGAAGCAATCCCGACCGTAGCCGCTTCCGTTTCCGGCGACTTTGGCCGTCTGATGGCCTGGGCCGACGAGGCAAGACAGCTGCAGGTACGCACCAACGCCGACACCCCAAGAGACGCTGCCCAGGCTCTGGCCTTTGGCGCGCAGGGCATCGGTCTGTGCCGCACCGAGCACATGTTCTTCGAGGGCACCAGAATCAAAGCGATGCGCGAGATGATCCTCTCCAAGACCGAGGAGCAGAGACGCGTTGCACTGGATAAACTGCTGCCAATGCAGCAGGGCGACTTCGAGGCGATCTACGAGGCGATGCAGGGCCTGCCGGTCACCATCCGCTTCCTGGACCCACCGCTCCACGAGTTTGTTCCGCACACCGAGGAAGAAATCAAAGAGCTCTCCGAGGACATGCACATTTCCGTCGAGGAAATCCACAACGTCATCGACTCGCTGCATGAGTTTAACCCGATGATGGGTCACCGCGGCTGCCGTCTGGCTGTTTCCTATCCGGAGATCGCCGAGATGCAGACCACCGCTGTCATCCGTGCAGCCATCAATGTAAGCCGCAAGCATCCTGATTGGGACATCGTTCCGGAAATCATGATCCCGCTGGTCGGCGAGGTCAAGGAGCTGGCTTACGTTAAATCCATCGTCACCAAGGTTGCCGACGAGATCATCGCCAAAGAGGGCGTTCAGATCCACTACAAAGTTGGTACCATGATCGAGATCCCGCGCGCGGCCGTCACCGCAGACGAGATTGCGCAGGAAGCGGAGTTCTTCTCCTTCGGCACCAACGACCTGACCCAGATGACCTTCGGCTTCAGCCGTGACGACGCCGGCAAGTTCCTCAACTACTACTACGACAAGAAGATCTACGAGTTCGACCCATTCGCAAAACTCGACCAGAACGGCGTAGGCAAGCTGGTCAAGATGGCCTGCGACCTGGGCAAGCAGACCCGTCCGGACATCAAGCTGGGCATCTGCGGCGAGCACGGCGGCGACCCGTCCACCATCGAGTTCTGCCACAAGACAGGCCTGACCTATGTCTCCTGCTCTCCGTTCCGCGTACCGATTGCCCGCCTTGCCGCTGCACAGGCTGCGATCAAATATCCTAGATAACGGATTGCATTCTTTCGCATCATAACAGTAAAAGCCCCACGGCCCATGGGCCGCGGGGCTTTTTTTGTACTTCCTGTACGAAAACTCCCGCGCGCTCTGTAGGACCTGTTCTGCAATTTTCTGTTCACCACCATGCGCAGAACGATCTGCTGATAAGGCAAAAGGTCCTCTACGATTTCCGGCTCGCGGGATGGTTCTTTCACTAGAGTATCTTTTATCTTATTGCCATCTTTATTTTTTATACCGGTTACGTATATCTGTCAATATACGTGAAAAGTATAAATTACAATAAGAATTGAGGTGAGTAATTTGTTTCAGCGCATACGAGACCTGCGGGAAGATCATGACCTGACACAGGAGGAGGTCGCCAAAATCCTCTGTGTAAAACAGGCAACCTATTCCCGATACGAAAGCGGCGCAATCAATGTGCCCGTCGATATCTTAATCAAACTTGCTTCCCTTTATCAAACCAGTGTAGACTATCTCCTTGGATTAACCAACAATCCAAAGAGCAAATAAACACATCCTTCCATCATTGTATAATTCTCTCTTCATTCCAACAATGGCTATTCACACGAGGAATCTTGTTTTATAAGGGGGTATTTTATGAGACGTTTGGTTGCTTTGCTCCTTTCGTTCGTGATGACACTATCTTTAACAGCCTGCGGCACAGAAAATGGCGAGAATTCTCAAGCGGATCTGGACGCTAAATCCGTCTCAGAAGAGGCCGAAGCTATGACCCAGCAACTGCGAGAGACATCCAAAGAAGAGGAAGAAAATTCCACGGTGGATTTGGGCACCAATACCATCTCAGAAGAGATCAAGGCCATGGCTCTGGAACTGCCAGAGGCATCCGCAGATCATCTGCCAAACTGGCACGGTTTGGAGTACGAACCTATGGGGGATTACCCGGATGGATATCGAAATTATGGCTTTGCCACACCGGGCTTTACTGAGCAGGATGTCAAAAATGTGTCGGACCTGGGATTTAATTTCCTGCGCGTGCCACTCAACACAAAGTTTTTCTTCGCCAATGCCGATGTAAATCAACCTGCAATTCAATACTGGGAAAATCTGGATGAACTGATCTCTTGGGGCATCCAATATAAAGTACATATCTCCCTGGTAGTCTGTGAAACCTATGGCCATAACTGTACATACACAGAAGAAGAAAGTACCTTGTTCCAAAATCAGCAGCAGATGGATTTATTTGTGACCTTCTGGGATACGGTGGCGAAGCGGTACGCAGACATTCCAAACAATGCGCTCAGTTTCAATCTGTTAAATGAGCCCTGCGACTATATCGGGGAGGATGTCTACTGCGAAATGGCACTGCATCTGGCAGAAGTGATTCGAGCCCACACCCCAGACCGACTGATTATTTCCGATATGTTCAGTTGGGGCAAAGAACCATTGGAGGGATTGGTGGGAAGCGGCATTGTGCAGACCATCCACTGTTATGAGCCCAACGCCCTTCACTCCGGGGAGCTCGAAGAATGGCCATCGATTCTGCCCATGGTCAACTCCCACATATACGGCGGTGGACACTTTACCCTGCGAGGAGATTTTCCTGCGGGAACACAGGCGGAAATTTATATCAATGGCGTTGCTGCTGGAGCAAAAATACTGCTTTGTGCTGGAGAAAAGAAATATGAACTGTTTGAAGAATCGTTGCCGGAAGAGGGAAAAAATCAGTGCGTCAATGTGTTCGTAGATGAAAATGGAAATCCTGTCTATGCCAATTATGATATGGCGTTGCATGTGACATTGGAGCAAGACGCACAGGCCATCGAAATATACCCTTCTGAGCAGGAAGGGAGTGTGCTGGATCTGGGTGGTGTATTGCTGCGGATGCCGGATGGCAGAGAAGTGATGATCGAATCCACACAGCTAGAAGATGCGGATATGGAACAAATTCCTGTAACAGATCTCACCATTGAACCGAACGGCAGCATCACAGACAATCAGCCCCAAACAGATTATGCACCTAGCTATGACCGGAATTGGCTGAAAACGTACTTTCAGAGATATGCAGACTTCTCTGAGGAAACTGGGACCACCATTTTCCTGAATGAGTTTGGCGTACCGGTGACGGCACACTACGAGGCATCTCTGGCTTATATGGACGACCTGCTTTCGGTGGTGGACGAATTTGGTTGGAGCTGGTGTTTATATGATTATAAAGGTCCCTTCGGTCTGGTCAAGGGCACAAACAACGCACTGATCCGGCCCGATGCAGTTTATGAAAAAATGGGGGACTGTGAAGTGGATCAAGGCCTCTATCAAGTGGTCAAAGCATACTTTTAATAGCTGAACCGCGTATATCGGACACCTTTTGTTCGGCTGCTTTTCCTCCTACCAGCCCCCAAGAGCTGCGTGCAGAACAGGAAGCTGTTGCAAATTTAACCGTTCAAAGGAAAAGTTACTGAGAACCGTTTCTCTATCGGCGCTCAGTAACTTTTTTATATTTCACTTGCTGTGTGAATTCAACAACAGCATCTTTTAATGGGTCTCTTTAAAAGAGGAGCGCTTTCGTGTGTCCATGAAAAACCTTTTGGCCAGATTCTAAATTTTCCATATAACCTATTTTCACTATCAATCGCAATGCAAGTGCCATGCGTCCAAACTGCCGCTGGACGTGCTGGTGCGTCTGGCACAATTCTACCACACCAGCACCGACTATCTGCTGGGCCTGAGCGACGAGAAGCGCCCCTACCCGCCCTCCAGGCGAAAATTTTAAAACAACATCCAAAGATAAAACCCGCACCCTGCAGACAGGGCGCGGGTTTTTTTGGCTGTTCTGGGGTAAGGGGGCGGCAGCTCACCACTCCCTTCCCGACGAATGGACCAGCTTATACTCAATCGCGTCGATCAGGGCGTTCAGGCTGGCCTCGATGATGTCGACCGACACCCCCACCGTTGTCCAGCTCTCCTGCCCGTCGGTGGACTCAATCAGGACGCGGACCTTGGAGGCGGTGCGCTCCCGGCTGTCCAGGACCCTGACCTTATAGTCGGTCAGGTGCACGGTGCGCAGAATGGGGAAAAAGCGTTCCAGCGCCTTGCGCAGCGCGCAGTCCAGCGCGTTGACCGGGCCGTCCCCTTCGGCGGCGTTGATCTCCTCCTGGCCGCCCACCTCCACCTTGACCAGCGCCGTGGCGGAGGCCTTTTCCTCCCCGGCCTGCTGCTCCCCGATGGTCTTAAATTTCCGCACGGCAAAGTGCGGGCGATAGCGGCCCAGCTGGCGGCGGATCAGCATTTCCAGCGTGGCCTCCGCCCCCTCAAACTGATAGCCCTGATGCTCCAGCTGCTTGAGGTGCCAAATGATCTTCTCGGTGATCTCATCGTCGCGCTGCACCGTCGGGTCAATCTTCCGGATGCGCTCCAGCAGGGTGCTGCGCCCCGCCACCTCGGAGATCAAAAACCGGCGGCTGTTTCCCACGCTCTCCGGATTGATGTGTTCAAAGGAGGAGGAAGCCTTGTTCACCCCGTCGATGTGCATCCCGCCCTTGTGTGCAAAGGCGCTCTTGCCCACATAGGGCATGTTCTCGGCAAGGGCCACATTGGAAATTTCCGAGACGGCCCGGCAGGTGCGGGTCAGCTTTTCCAGATTCTCCGCCGGGATGCAGGTGTAGCCTCTCTTGAGCTGAAGGTTTGCAATGACGGTGGAGAGGTTGGCGTTGCCGCACCGCTCCCCAAAGCCGATCAGCGTCCCCTGCACCCAGCTTGCGCCCGCCTGCACCGCCACGATGCTGTTGGCCACCGCCATCCCGCCGTCGTTGTGGGTGTGGATGCCCACCGGCGCCTTGAGCCGGCGCACGGCCTCGGCCGTCACCTGGGCCACCTGATCGGGGAAGGCGCCGCCGTTTGTCTCGCACAGGCAGATACAGTCCGCTCCTCCCCGCTGCGCCGCGTCCAGCGATGCCAGCGCGTACGAGGGGTTCCAGGCATAGCCGTCAAAAAAGTGCTCCGCGTCAAAGATGACCTCCCGGCCGTTTGCCTTGAGAAAGGCGACGCTCTGCTCGATCATCCGCAGGTTCTCCTCCAGCGTCGTGTGCAGGATGTGGGTGACGTGAAAGTCCCAGCTCTTGCCAAAGATGCAGACGGCGGGGGTGTTTGCCTGCAGCAGGGCGCGCAGGCCCTCGCTGTCCTCGGCGCGCTCGTCCTTGCGTCTGGTGCTGCCGAAGGCCGCCAGCCTTGCATGGCGGAGCGGCAGCGCCCTCACCCGCTCAAAAAATTCCAGGTCCTTTGGATTGGACGCCGGATTGCCCGCCTCGATGTAGTCGATGCCCAGCTGGTCCAGCGCCGACACAATCCGCAGCTTGTCCTGCACCGAAAAGGAAATGTTTTCTCCCTGCGCCCCGTCGCGCAGGGTGGAATCCAAAATCCACAGCTTGTTTGTCCGCTCCATATTCTTTCCCTCCTGTTTCCCCTCAGCCAAAAAGGGCTTTACGGCTATCATAGCAGACCTTTCCCCCTTTTGTCAATCCGGTCCGGCTGTCCCCGCAAAGGTGTGCGGGACAACAAAAAAACGCACCCCACTTTGGTGAGGTGCGCGGATTGGATGGGAAGTGTTGACCCAAAAGATACCCACCATAGACGCGAGCGGCAAGACAAAAGAAAAAGAGCCTGGAACGCGAATTGCGTCCAGGCTCAGCCTGGCGGAGACGGTGGGATTCGAACCCACGTGCCTATCTCTAGACAAAACGATTTCGAGTCGTTCTCGTTACGACCACTTCGATACGTCTCCAGATTTCAATGAATGCAATCAAGCTTAGTAATTATAACAGATTTTCCAGCAATTTTCAAGAGCTGCGGGACAATTATTTTTCCCGGATCGCATGTTGCGTTTGACGGAACATGCTGATGTGTCGTCAGACGCAACATGCAAAGAGGCTCTCCCCCAAACAGGCAGGGAGGGCCTCCTCTTTTTTTATTTTTCTTTCTGTTCGGTTGCACGTTGGGATGCAACTTTTTGTTCGTTTCGGGGTATAGGTGAAGGGGGGACTGCGTCTCCCCGGGGGAGCTGGAGCAGGGGCAAGGCCCCTGCATACCCCGAATATGCGAGGGGCGTTGCCCCTCTGCTCTCCCCTTGAGCGGGCGCTCCGCGAGAGCATGGCCTTGCCATGCTCGGCACCCGGGTGACTTTCGTTTCACGACGAAAGTCACCAAAGGCGTGTCAGGGGGTATCCCCCTGAACCCCCGAGGGGGATGCTTCGCTCCCCCTGCGGCAAGCCGCACCCCCTCGATAGGGGGTAGCGGCACTAA
>ERZ1643246.454-NODE-454-length-52934-cov-35.448855_pt1 | contig 52934 bp, 70 predicted proteins | sample MGYA00579265_ERZ1643246 | MGnify/ENA primary metagenome ERZ1643246 (study PRJEB29033, sample SAMEA4952261) | chicken gut metagenome | biome: Broiler Chicken; feature: Gastrointestinal Tract; material: Caecum | place: Ireland | collected 2018 | study: Broiler... | reverse complement strand
GTGGTGAGTATTTGCCTTTAACAGGTGGGACATTGACTGGAAATCTTGATATGAGCAATCATGGAATTTTAAATTTAAGTCAACCTGTTAATAATACTGACGCTGCCAACAAAGCCTATGTTGATTCCAAAGCATCAAACTGGGTCAAGGCTGCCACGCACAGCCAATATGACGAATGGCACCTTGCCGTAGAAGGCGGCACATTCGTGAAACTGGTGGCGAATAATACTATCGCTATAAGTGGGATAAGTGGCGAAACAGATAAATTTACTATGAAAACTATAACATTAGATTCTCCTTTGATTGCGCCTCCTGGAACTATTTCTAATTGTATAGCGTTTATTGAATCACATACAAAAGATTTCGGAATAATAAGTACAAGAATAATTTCTAGAATTTTTTATATTTATGGATTTTATTATAGACAAACAAGTGATGTTGCTAGTTTAACAATAGGTGTCAGCGAAGGAACTCTTTTAATTGAATATTTTGTTCCGTCTACTTGATAAAAATTAAGCTGGGACGAAGTATTCAACAAGTAATTGTCCTTTGTATCCTCCTGTTTCTATAGTACTAGTTGCGTCTGATTCAGTATTTATTACATACGCTGCACCTTGCAATTCAAAGATGCTACCCAAATAACATCGAACACCAAATATTCCAGTACTACCATCAATAGTTATATTATTAAAATCTAAAACATTAGTTGTTAGAGTTCGTGGTTCTAATGTCGGGGACTCTAACTTAGTTGTTGCTTTTGCAACATAGTTGCTCCCAGGACCCTGCACAAAAAGATACAAATTTATACGCTTATTCGCCACCAGTTTCACGAATGTGCCGCCTTCAATCCTACAATAATTAGGAGGTGATTTAACATAGCAAACCCAAACACATTTGATTATATGCGATATCAAGATATTCAAATTCCTGATATTGCTTTAAGAGAACAATTTTATGCTTATATTAGACAAGGACAATATACTGATGCTGTATTACTTTTGATGGATAATGAGCAGCAACTGCGTGGTAAAGCGTATGTAGCTAATACAATTAATATTATGATAAATAATGCTATGTATCTTGAAAACTATTATATTGACAATGTTCCTATGTTTTTATCTAATTTGGCGGCACAATATCAAAATTTAATCAATGAATTAAGAAAAAGAGGGCAATGGATAAATACAGTTCAATATACGCCATATAATTTTGTGGTATATAATGATTTGATTTATATGTGCCTTGTTCAACCTCCTGTCGGAACTGTTCCTACAGATACTAATTATTGGATATTATTAAATTTAAAAGGCGAAGATGGCACAGGCGGTATTGATAATGTAACAATGAAATTTAATTGGGATAATAATACTGTTTATCAACTTAATGATTTAGTGGTATATAATGGAACTATTTATGTTGCATTGAATCAATCACAAGGAAAAGCACCTGATACAAATCCTGATAATTGGGCTATTTTTTTGTCTCTCATGGCAGAGCCTATTATTGTTTCAATGACGCAGCCAGACGTAACAATAAATAATGTTGTTTGGTTTCAGCCTGATACAGACCCATTGCAAGGTACTGTAGACACTCCTATCAATGGCCAATTTAAAAGATACATTAAAGCTGATGATATTTGGGAAGACATGTATCCTAATACATTGTTTAAACTTGTTTCATTACCTCCCGACACAAAAAAAGAATTATTTATAGATGATATTACAATAGAGCCTAATCAGTGGGTAAATTTGGAATATACTTATACTTATGCTGGTTTAACAGATGAAGATTTAGTACAAGTCTTACCAAACGGAGTATATTCTTCTGAGCAAACAAAAGCATATAATAATTTAAGTATTGCTATAAATGGAATAAATATTGTTTTAACAAGCACTCAAGCTGTTTCTGTTTCATTGCCAATAAGAATCTTAATTCAATAAAGGAGGGAATAAATTGGCATTAAATTTTAGATTAGCTTATAAAAAAGGATATGATTATACTGATTTATTCCCTACAACATCTTTAAATGCAATTATTGATAGTAGTACAGGAATAAAGTATTCTACTATTGATGTAACCATTCCTCAAACGAATGAAGAAACACAAAATATTACAATAACAACTACTCCTGAACAAGTAAATGCAGGAGTAAGAATGTTTTTAAATACAGTAGGAGAACAGGCCCAAAACGACTATAATACAATTACACAATATTTTGTAACAACGAATCAATTAACAATTACGCGGCTAAATGATAAGCCAACAGGAAATATTGATGTTACATTATTATTTATAGAACAGGTGGCTGAATAATGGCTGTTACAGGAAATGAATCTTTTACATTAAAAATTAAAAATAATAGTAATCAATATGTTACTTTAAATCCAAAAACAATAAAAGAACAAGTTATTGATTTTCAATTAGGCAAAGCGTTTGGGCCATATATTTTAACTTTAACCCAAGCTGGGTGGCAAAATAATCAACAGACATTAGATTTAGCTGAAATAATTGATACAGATATTCCTATTGTTATTAAAGTATTAGAAGGAACTTCTGAAGAAATGAATAATCAAAATGCAGCATATAATTTATTGACGCCCAATACAGGTGTTGAGTCTTTAAATGGACAAATTAAATTTACATGTACTTCTGTTCCTACAGTAGATTTTAAAGTACAAGTTGAATGGACAAGATAGGAGTGATTTTTATAGTAAATATTTTTAGTACTATTGTATCTAATTTAGAGCAACTAGGAATTGGAATGTTGTTATTTCTTTTAGCTTATATTTCTAATATGGGCCTAGGCGCATATAAGAATGTTAAATTAGATGGCAATACTTTTGATTGGAAAAAGATTAAACAAAGTGGTATTAAATTTGTTACATTAGGAATTAGCATTGCTATTCTTAGTATAGTTTTATCAGTAATTCCTAATTATATTACTTATATTGGAATTACTGTTGCGCCTGAAACTTTATCTACTTTAGATGGTGTAATTATTATTAGTTCTTTCTTAGGAGCTACAATCAACTATCTGATTGACAGTGTAAATAAAATTAAAGAAATTTTCAAATAAAAACAAGGGAGTGATTAAATGGAAGTAGCTATTCGAGGAACTACTGTTACTGTTATTGGAAACAATGTAATAGGCTTCGAACAAAACAACCTTGTTAATAATATTGTAGGAACTGTAGACACAGAAACAGGATGGGAATTTAGTTTAAAAGTCTATATGACTAAAACTATGCAATATAATCAAATTCCTTTTACTAGAGATAATAATGTTATTTTCACTAAATTAACTGCTGATATGATGCCTGTTGGCGGTAAATACATTGGCCAATTTGAAATGACTAAAGGCCAACAATTAGCACAAACAGAAAAATTTGAGTTTTGGGTTGAGAATAGTATCAATTTGAATGAAGTATGGACACCAATTCCAACTACATTTACAGAGTTAGCAACAAATACTAGAATATTACAGCAACATCCGCCTATTCCAGGCGATGAAGGATATTGGATGCTTTGGGATTTAGAAACAAGCGAATACAAAACGTCTGTTTATCCTTTACCTACTGACACTAATAGTGGACTTGTAACTTCTTTTAATGGAAGGACAGGTGTTGTTAATCCTCAAGAAGGCGATTATACACCTGAAATGGTTGGAAGTGTTTCTAGTAGTGGTGGAACTGTTAATGGTAATTTAGTTTTTGAAGGCGAAAACAAAATTACTATTGTTACCGAACCACAAGAAGATACTGATGTAACAAACAAACAATATGTTGATTCTAATATAGAAAAGATTGATAAAACCAATATTATCGAATCTTTACCAAAACAAATTATGGTTCAATTAGTTAATGTAAACAGAACAGAAACAACTAATACGGCTGAAATTCAAATTGCAACAAAGCAAGAAGATGGAACTTATTCTACTTCTGTTCAACATGGCGTTTTAACTTTAATTGGTGCTGGACAAGGTATTGATGGCAAGCAAGGGGCAGGTTTGATGATTTTAGCTGATAAGAATAAATTAGATGGTATTCCAACTCCAACTATTGAAGATAATGGAAAAATTTTAGTTGTTGAAAATGGTAAATATTCATTAAAAAATTTAAATGAAATTCAAGGATAAAAATGTAAAAAAAAGGGGGGGGATGACTAAATGGCTTTAATAAAAACCCCAGATGGTGCATTTTATGTTGATGACACACAGTTTGAAGTAGATTATGAAAATAAATCTATTTCTATAAAAGGTGGCGGCGGTGGTGGAGATATTGCAGTATCTTTACATAATGCTGACCCTACCGCTCATCAAGCAATAGATTTAGACTGTGGAGATTTAAGTAAATAAAAATAAAATTATAAAAGGATGATGAATTTTATGCCTACCATTCAAGTAAAACGTGCGAATTTAGCAACTACTATTCAGGCTACAGGCCTTAAAGATGGTGAATTTGCATACGCAAAAGATACAAACAAACTATATATTGGTACAAATGGTACACCTCAAGGCAATGTTATTATCAATCCTGACGGTGGGACAGCTAGTGAAGCGGCTAAACTGTCTGTAGCACGCGCTTTTAGCATTAGTGGTGATGGCACTGCTCCTGGAGTAAACTTTGATGGTACAGCTGCTGTAAACTTAGTTCTAACACTAGCAAATTCTGGTGTAAGTGCTGGCACTTATGCAAAAGTAATGGTCGATGCTAAAGGCCGTGTTACTCAAGGCTTTAATCTTGAAGTAAATGACCTACCTGAAATTCCTGTAAGTAAAATTGCTGGTCTGGGCACTGCTGCTACTGCTAACACTGGTACGGCTAATGGTAATGTGCCTGTTATTGGCGAATCTGGTACACTTGAAGCTTCTATTATTCCTGATCTAAGCAGTAAATATATTGCTGCAAATCTAAAAGGCCAGGCAAATGGTGTAGCTGAATTAGGCGCAGATGGTAAAATTCCTTCCGGCCAACTTCCTGCTGGTGTAGATGATGTTGTTGATTCTTATGTAAGAAGTGAAGGCACTGCTCTACAAGCTAATTGGCTTTCTGAAACAAAAGAAGGCGAACCTCTTACCCCTGCTAGCAATATTATTTATGTAATTGTATCTGAAGGCGAATATCAAAATAAAACTTATCGTTGGAGTGGTTCCACCTATGTTGAAATTAGTGCTTCTCTAGCATTAGGTGAAACTTCTAGCACAGCTTTTAGAGGCGATTATGGCGCTCAAATCTATAATTCTACAATCAATGGTAAGAATGTTAGAGATAATCCTACTCTAACTTATACAGATGTTGGCGCAGATCAAAATGGTGCAGCCGCAGCTGTTCTTGGTTCCCCTGAAGACCAAATGACCCAAAATACCGTATATGGTGCTCAGGCTCATGCCGCTCATGCAGAAGACCTCGCTCAATCTGCTGCTGAGTCTGCTGATGCTAAGGTGGCTTCTGTAACAGCAGGTGATGGTTCTGTAACTATTGCTGGTACTGGTACTGCTCCTACTGTTGCTGTTAAGATTTCGGCTACGAAAGGTAACAGTCTAAGTTTACAAGCTGACGGTCTATTTGCACAAGGGAAAAATTATACGGCTGGAAATGGTATTGATATTTCTAGTAATGCTATTAGCGCAAAAGTTGTTTCTGGCAATGGTTTAAGCCTTACTGGCAATGGTATCACTATGGCTGTTGCAACAGAAGGTGTAGCAGGTGCTGTAAAGGCTGACAATACATCTGTTATTAATACTGCTGGTACTTTATCTGTAGGAAATATTGATTGCGGTTTAATTAGTGAATAAAAGGAGATTTTTATATGGCTAAGAATCTTCAATTTTTAAGAGGTAATTCTAGCGTTAAACCAGAATTAAAGGACGGACAAGGATATTTAGAAAAAGACACTTCTGTTTTTGTTATTAAGAACGATTCTGCTGAAGTAAGATTATCTGACCAGAGCAGTAATATTTCTGCTTTACAGTCCGGTCTTCAAACAACTAATGAAACTGTTAGCACTTTGAGTAATAATATTTCTTCAATTAATTCTCAATTAAGTGCAATGAAACAATTTAAACAAGCTAGTGGTACTACTCCTGCAAGTTGGAGTAGTACCACTAATGTAAATATTTCTGGTATAACAGCAAATGATATACCTATTATTATTCCTCAATGGACTTCAAACAAAACTAACGAGCAAGAAGCATGGAATAAAATAACAGGTGCTCAAAGTAATGCTGGGTATATTACTTTTACATCTGATGAAGCTATTAGTGTGGCAGTTAATTTTGTTTGTTATTATTAATAAAAGAAAGGAAGTGTTTACATATGGCTTTAATTAAAACTCCTGATGGCGGTTTTTATCTAAATGATACAGAATTTACAGTAGATTATGATAAGAATATTATTAGTTTGGTTAATCCAGGCGGTGGTGGTGGAGTAGCAGGTGTGTCTTCTTTCAATGGGAGAACTGGTGCCGTTACTCCACAAGTAGGTGATTATACTGCTGAACAAGTAGGTGCTGTTTCACTTTCTGGCGGCACTATGACAGGCAATCTTATTCTAAAGGGTGACCCCACTAATAATCTACAAGCGGCTACAAAGCAATATGTAGATGTATTAGGTGATACTGTAAATGATATTTTAGATGGTACAGAAGCACTACCTTATTTACATGATGATTATACCCCACCTGTTGCAACTTCTTCTACTGCTGGTGTTATAAAGCCTGGCACAGGACTAGAAGTAAGTGGTGATGGCACTTTATCTATAACAACTTCACCAACATCTGGTATTACACAAGAACAAGCTGATTTAAGATATTTGCAATTAACTGGTGGTACGCTAACTGGCAACTTAGCACTTGGCAATAATAAAATTACAACAAATTCAACACCTTCGGAAGTATCCGACGTAACTAACAAAGGTTATGTTGATGGTGTTGTAAAAGTTGTATCAGATGAAGTGGATGGAATTATTGCTGGGACTACTCCTGTTTCTGTTCCTATTGCTACAGATGCTAAAGTTGGTGGTGTTAAGATTGGTGCTGGACTATCTGTTGATGGCGAAGGAACATTAACAACAGCACAGACTTATTTAAGTACTCAAGGTGGCACTTTAGAAGCTAATGCCTCTATTACAGGTGAAGATGAAATGACATTTGAAGTACCTGATTCTACAGAAAGTGCCACTGTTGGCATCACAGCACAAGGTGTGACTATTGTTCATAATACTGATAGTGCTGCTAATGCAAGAATAAGAGTAATTGAAAATAACGTTGAAATTGAAGCTGATGGTGCTGTAGTAAGTTTTGACCCAACTGGTGTTGATTTTGGTGGTGGTGTACTTACAAATATTAATTCTATTGGTGGCAATTCTGGTGAAATTGCTGTTGAAAATACTATTGATTTGAACAATCATCAAATCAAAAATGTATCTAATCCAACAGACGAACAAGATGTTGTAACCAAGAATTATGCTGATGCTGCTTACGCTACAAAAGCTGAGATTTCTAGTTTTATTACTTCTAACCCTTTACCTGTAGCAGCTACAACTGAAACTGCTGGTATTGTTAAACAAGCCAATCCTGTTGCAGATTCTAGTGGTGCTACAGATACTACACTAGAAACAAAAGTAAATGAATTGATTCAAGCTCTAAGAACAGCTGGTATTATTGCTCCTAATGCTTAAAATAAAAAGAGGATGTACATTGATTTGCGCATCCTCTTTTTTTTACTTTTTTAATAATTATAAAAAGTTAAAACATCATCAATTTCTTGCCAATTTTTAACTCTAATATGGTCAAGTAATTTTGTTTGGTTCCATGGACGATTGTATAACAACTTATTACCATCGAATTTACTTAAATGTGCAATACAATCATCAATCAAAAAATCGCCTTGAATTAAAAACTTATTTTGTGTAACAATAACATTATGGTCTGTTAAAGATTTAAAATGGCTTAAAGTATTTTTAATTTTTTTACTTAACGATGGCGTAAAATAGCTTGCTGTTACAAGATATACTTCATTATGTTTTTCAATATTTTTTTCAATTACTTCTACTGCTTGAGGGTTAATTGTTACTCTATTCCAAAAGTCTTCAATCGTTTCAATAAACCGCCAAGGGTTTTCAAAGTTATCTGGCAGCCAGTCATAATAAGTAATATCAGAAATATTAAAGTCAAAACCATAATAACTATTAAGTATTTCTAATAATACTTGTTGCATATTGTTTAATACACCATCAATATCTACTAAAATACGCATTATTTAATCCTTTCCTGTTGAGCCAAAGCCGCCTCTGTTTTTGCTATTAAGATGGTCAACTTCTGCAATGGCAATTTCAGGCATTTTTTTCATAATTCTAAACTGGCAAATTCTATCATTCATTTTGATTTCTGTGTCTTCAGTAGCATAAACTGGCATAAACCAAATATCATTATCACCACAATAGCTATTATCAATTACTGCTACAGAATTAGTTTGTAGAATCTTCCAATTTTTATAAGTGCTAGAACGTGGTGCAACATGTGCTTCATAACCAAAAGGAAGTTTCATGGATACACCTAAATCAATCAAAGCATACTCGCCAGCTTTAAGTGTGTAGTCTTTAGATGCTCTTAGATCAATCCAGTCACCATTGGTAAATTTCTCAATTCTTTTTAATTCTGGGTTGTGGTATAGAATTTTAATTACTTTTTGCATGTTTTATCTCCTGCTTAATAAATTATGTCTTCATATTTTAACAAGCCAATTAAATAATCATCAAATAAAGTTATATTGTTTTGATTGATTGCAAATTGAGCTTCATTAGAATTATCTGCATGTTGCCATTTGTATAAGTTTGGTAAATTAAGAATATCTTCTTGTTCTAAGCAATAGATAGCAACACAATCAGAAAAATAAAGGCAAACAAATACACCTGAATATTCTTTTTTAATTTGTTGAATATTGCATTTATATTTGCCTTCTCGTCTTTGTGACCAAGAATAAAAAGTTTTAGGATAAGAATACTTAATTAAATCTATATAATTTTTAACTGAGTTGTTATTAGAAGCAACTACAGATGATAAAATCATATAATTGTTTGTATAATTGTTTATATCTAATATAACAAAATCGTTAATGATTCCTCTAGTAACCTGGTTTAATTTTCTAGTGTTTAAGCTACTAATATTTTCAATATAATTCATTTTTAATTCTCTTTTCTGCTAATTCAAACCATTCTTTTTCTTTTTCTATGCCTATAAAGTTTCGATTTAATTTTAGTGCTGCTACGCCTGTAGTACCAGACCCCATACAGAAATCTAAAATAGTATCGTTTTCATTAGAAAAGATTGTCACTAATCGTTCTAATAGTTGCAAAGGCTTTTGTGTGGGATGGTTATTTTTTTCTTTTGACCAAGGAACAATAGGTGACAAATCATACCACACATTGGTTAAACTTCTGTTTTGTTGACCGTTTTTAGTACCTAAGCCTTTAGTCTTTTTTGGAATGTTAGAATATATTTTATTAAATGTATAATTATTATTTTTTGACATCCATAAAATGTCTTCTCTTGTAGAAGTGAAATTTCTATTTCCTCCTCTACCTTTGATTCTATCATAAACAATCCAATTTTGCAATATTAAATCTGTATTATTTTTAATAAATTGAACAGTTTGACTTACATTAGACCATCCTTGAAACAATAAAAAATTACCGTTATCTTTTAGCAGTTGTTGAGAAAGTAGAATAGATTCATTAACATTAAAATTGTTGTCCCAATCATTATTTTGATAATTTATATTGTATGGTACATCTACAATAATACAATCTACTTTTATATTAAATTTATTTAATAATTCTAATGTTCTAAAGCAATCGGCTCGAAAAAGTTTGTAATAATTTTTATTCTTCACAATACTTTTTGAATAATTCATAATACTCACTTTTGTTATTGAATAATTTTTTAATAATACACATTGCTAAACCTTTTTCTTTATCGTATCGTTCGGTATAATGATTTTTAACAATGGTTTTTGTACCGTCTTTCCAAATTACAATAGTTGCTGGTGGATTGAAAATAACTTTTTGGATTGAATTAAAAATAAAATTGGTATTTTTGCAACTAAAACTACAGTTACAAGTAGTTGTATTTTTTAGTTCTTTTGAAGGTACAGTAATATTTTCTTTCTTTGTGTTCATTTTTGAAACATAATCTGTATATTCTTTTTGTCTTTCTGTATATTCTTTTTGTCTTTTTTCGGCTAATTTTATAAGTTGTAATTGTTCTTTAATGATATCATCAATATCATTATCTAAAAAATAATAAAGCATAATATACCTCTTTTCTTTTATAAGGGCCTGTAAGCTATTTTATTTTAGTTTACAGGCCCTTTTTTACGAATAATTATTTATTACATTGCTTCATAAAATTCTTTACAATAAGGAATATTTTCAAAACATGCTTGACGGAATTGTTCCCATTCTAAAAGTCTGTGATTTTTTCGTTGCTGTATTATATTTAAAATCGTTTGCATTGAACTATCCCAAGTATATGTTACATTATATCCTTGTGGAAGCAATTGGCGAATAGCTTGAAAAACTTTTTCATCCTTTGTCTCTAAGTAAATATCTCTTAATTCATTTAAGGAAGAAATAACTTTTTCCCAAGTGTAAGCTCTAGTAAAGAGATCGATATCTGGTGATTTACTTTTTGCTAATATTGCGTTTACTTGATATAAGGTAAGATTGTATTTTTCTTGAATTTCTTTTCTTGTTATTTTTTTATTTTCATAATCATTAATAAGAAAAATTTTTTCTAATGGGTCTAAATAAGAGTGTCCGTTTTTCCAAGCAATATAATTTCTGTGAAGCGCATTTTGATCATAAACGCCTTGTTCATATCCATCTATAATATTGTCTGATCTCGACATCCATTCAAGATTTTCTACGTTATTTTCCCATTTTTTCCCATTAATATGATTTACAGTTTCTAGGTTGCTTGGGTTATCAATCCAACAAAAAGCTACTAACCTATGAAGCATCCATTTTTCTCTATCTCTGCCGCCTAAATTTAATTCATAATAGCCATGCTTAGTTAAAGAAGGTTTAACTTCTTTTTCCGGAAAAGTTCTAGTTCTCCCTGTTCCCCAAGTATCTGTATAAGAAAACGGGCAAGAAAATACTCTACTATTTTTAAATACTTTATATTGTCTACCATTGTGACAAGTGTAAATTTTGTATTCTTCTGTTTCATATGGATAAACAAGCTTATATTTTTCTTTTTTTATTGGAGACAAAAGATAACTAATTTTTTCATCAGAAATAGAAAAATCAGAAATTTCAAATGGTTTTGAAAGACCTTTGTGCATAAAAGAGCATGAATTTCTTGTAGTTCCTACTTTGTAAGTATCGTGTTCAGCTACCCAAAACAATGGCGCAATAATATCCATTTGAACATGAATCATACGAAGGAACTTTGCATGTTCTGTGCCAGCTTTAATAAGGCGACAAGCAAGGTCTGAATCATTTGGGCCAAGTTCATAAATAAAGTCATTAGGAGAAGTCGGTAAGGAAACCCCATCCTTTATTGTCCAATGACTATCAGCTTTGTCCCATGAATTATTTACTCCATCTGGAATAGACTTAGGATTTCTCATGCCCCTAATGGCAGCTTCCCAACCAGAAGTCACAAGATTGGTAATTTCTAGCATTGAGTACCCTCCTTTACTTCTCAATAATAAACACAGTACCTTCTTCTTTATCCAAGCCAATCTCAACACTGTCAACATCTGTAACAGTGATGGATTGACATAAATTAGGAAGGTGCTTAATTTTTTACTTCTGTGTCGCCAAGATTTAATAGCAACACGGATAGTTGTAGTGCTGTTATGATTGTATCCTTTATGAGTTATTAGTCGAATTGATTTATGCTTGGTTGTCTAAGATAATATATGCCGAATTTTTTAAGTGCGTTTGTGATTGGTGTTCTTGTGGAAATTTTCTGGATACATTTTAGAAATTTTATTGCAGCTTAATTTTTTATTGATATATAAATCGTATAAAGTATCATAATCAAGTTCTTGTTTCATTTGTTTATAAGAAGGATAAGATGATTTCATTTTTATTCACACTTTGTATAAGAACAATTAAAACAACTAAAACATCCTCCTGTGGCTACTAATGGTTCACCACATTCTGGACATCGTCTGACATTATCATTGTCCTTTGTAGCGTTGCTGATGGGCTCCACATGGGTTTCAAGAACAAGTTTATATTCAGCACCTTTAGCGTCTACCAGAGTTGATGGTTCTTTGTCAGAAGTATCATCATCAATGCCCAATTCTTTCTGCATCTCTTCCCACATATCAACCAGTACATTGCCAACAGCCATAGGGCAACAAGAACCCTTGGACGTGTCATGCTTAGTTGCTGTACGGATGGCATAAGAAGGACACGCTCCTGTTGAATCTAGTTGGTCTTTAATGTCATATACGTTAACACCTGCTCGACATAGCAAAGAAATTGTTCTACTTAGTCCTGTAAGCAGGTTATTACACCCGCCGCTCGAGCCCTTAGTTAAATATACTTCCATCAAATCTCCTGTTTCTGGGTCAAAATAGGCTAGGATATGTTCGCTACCACATCCTGTTTGTATTTTACGCTTCTTTCCAATTAAAGTATCATCACAAGAAATAATATCACCACGTTTTAGTTCAAATTTGTTATTACTAGGAACATTATCTTCTTGTGAATTATCTTTATTGGTTGTATTTGTTGTTAAGATACCTAGTCTTTTACAACCATCACGGAAAATTGTTAGTCCTTTTAATCCTTGTTTCCATGCTTCAATATAAAGATTAAAGATATCTTCTACTGTAGCAGATTCTGGCAAATTAACAGTAGAACTAATAGAAGCATCAATATGTTTTTGCCATATTCCTTGCATTTCAATTCTTTTGAAAGGATTGATAGTAGAAGAAGTTACAAACCATTTTGGAAGTTGTTCTTCTTCTGTTAAATTGTGCTCTTTCATATATCTGTCTACAATAGGTGTATATACTTTGTAATATACATCTTTACCATGTAAACTTTCTGTTTTTCTGGTATAACTGTTAGCAAAAATTGGTTCCAAACCGCCAGAAACACCTAACATTGATGATAATGTGCCAGTTGGAGCAATGGTTAAAAGTTGGCTATTTCTTAATCCATATTTTTCTACAAATTGATATGTGTCAAGATTTAAATTAAGTGAACCAAAATTGGTCAATAACATTTTTCCATTATAATTATCAAATACACCTTTACTACTAGCAATAGTGGCACTTGCCCTCATAGCACTATTTATCATAGTTTGGGCTATGCTATCACATAATTCAAGTGCTTTATCAGAATCATATGAAATTTCCATTTTAATAAGCATATCAGCAAGTCCCATAATTCCAAGGCCAATTTGTCTCCATTGTTTAACTGATTCTCTTTGTTCTTTTAAAGGATGCAGTGGCAATCCTTCATCTAATACGTCATTTAAACATCTAACAGCAATTTGAATGTCGTTATTAAAAGTTTCATAATCAAAATATTTATCTTTTGTTACATATTCAGATAGATTCATTGAACCAAGTAAACAACTTCCGCCCGCAGGCAATGGTTCTTCAGCACATGGATTGACGCCACCATATTTAAATTCACTATTATTACTCAACAAATTCCATTGTTCAATTCTATCCCAAAATAAAATACCCAATTTATTAACACAATTCGCAACATTGTATAAGTCTTATAGACTTCTATATGTCACCATATAGTTTAGACCATATCTTATAGTTATAAACTATGTCCCTTTTTCGATTTAAAGGAATTTCACCTACCGCCATTAGCTTGCGGCCCTACTCCTGTTGCCATATTTTTACGCCGTGGCTAAAGGATGGTCGTTGAACGTTCTAAATCTGCTACTCTACCTATTATTTTAATTTGGAAATTTCTAAAAGGCTTTCTAAGCATTACTTTGTCAGGATGATTGGCATAATATGATATAGTGTCTATCCCCATTTTTACACCTCCTTATTATTAAATAACAGATTAGCTTCGCTGCTGATTGTCTTTAAATAAGAGTTTCCAGCAATTAAAGGACATTCATTATGTTTTATTTACATAATGCCCAGTATTTTAGGTTCGGCATAATTCCAATTATTTTCTACTAATTTATTAAAAATTTTTCTTGCTTTAGCTGTTTTTGTTATTGTTTCATTGGTTTCAGGTCGAGTAAAAGACATAACCCAATCTTTATCATCAATAACAGCTTGCATAAAATCATCTGTAATACGGACAGAAATATTGGCCTTAGTAACAGCATCAGTATTTGCTTTAACGTCAATAAATTCTTCAAGGTCTGGATGGTGGCAATCAAGAGAAATCATTAAGGCCCCTCTCCGGCCTTCAGCTCCGATTTCTTCTGTTACTTTGCTGTACCCTTCCATAAATGATACTGCACCAGTTGTCATATCAGCAGCATTGTTAATTTTTGCGCCTCTAGGTGCTAATTTTGATAAATCGATTCCACAGCCACCGCCCGTGCTATATGTGCGAGCTAATTTTTTTCGGCTTTCATAAATTGATTCAATATTATCTTCAGGTGGTTCAATAACATAACAATTTGAATAACTCACTCTTTTGCCTTTAATTCCTCTATTACTAAGAATACGCCCACCAGGCAAAAATTTCTTTTTAATAATTAAGTTTTTTACATCTTCATCATTACCGCTAACTCTATCAAGCCATTCATCAAATGTTTCATTGTTCTTTTGATATTTGCGGTGCCAAATGTCTGCACCTAACTTATTATTTTCACCTAACCATTGTTCGACAGTCAAATTAAATCCTCCTATTCAATTTCATCCCATAATTCAATACCTAAACATTCTGAACCACATTTAGATATATTATAATCATATCCAAAAGTATTTTTATATTTACTTAATAAATCATTTGCGCCTTCTTCAAAATTATTCATTTTTTTAATATTTTGATTTAAGATGTCGCAAATAAATTCAATGTTTTCTGTTTCTAAACTATCATCAAAATCAACTGCATAATAATTTATCGTTTTTTCTGCAATAAGATATTTTATTTTAATCACCTTCTTTCTTATCTTTTAATAATTCATACAACCATGTGTTTCTATTTTGTTCTTCTTGAATTTTTAATGCGTCTTTCAAACTATTTATATCAGAAACAATACTCATATTTTTTTGCGCTCTTGAAAAAGCTACATACAATAAATTTCTATTTAACATTTTCTTTTGTGTTGGATGAATTAAAACAATTACAGCTTTAGAAGAATTGCCTTGAATTTTATGAATTGTAATTACATATCCTAATAATAAATGATTGATTTCATTATTGCCAAAGATAATTAGTTTATTATTAAAATCAATAATAAGTTGCTTTTCTCCATCTTTTTCTCTATACTCTTTAATAAATCCGATTTCACCATTCATTAAAGGAATAAATTCATTTTCTTTCTCATTTAAATTTTCGTCAAATTCAAACAATCTTGCTTGATAATTATTTTTTGTATTTAATACTTTATCACCAACTTTAAATTGTATTTCACCAAATCTAGCGATTTTACGTTTCATTGGCGTATATTCGTGTGTATTAAATTTTTCTTGAATCATTGCATTAAGTTTGTATGTTCCATATTCACCTACATTCATAGGTGTTAATATCATAATATCACTTTTTTTATAATTGTCAAGTAAAAATTTTTTATATTGATTGATAATTATTGATTGAATATTTTGCGCATTATTTAAATCTATAAACAACAAGTCATTATAATCGTTCGTAATGTTATCACACAGGCCATGTCGTGCGTCTGTAGCTACTGTAGCTATTCCACCTATTCCATATCTAAATACTTTTGTTAGCGTTGTACACGGTGTTACATTGCTTTTAATCAAGTCTCTTGCAACATTACCACAATCAATAGAAGGTAACTGTGCATCATCACAAACAAAGATTAAATTTGCTTCGTGTCCAATAACATCTAATAAAGTGCTTAACAAATGAACACTAACCATGCTTAATTCGTCTATTATAAAATATTCTGTGCTTTGTTTAAATTGAGTTAAATACATATGTATAGTTGAACTATGTCTTCCAGTATATTCTGATAGCTTAACAGAAGCAATTCCTGTTGGAGCTAATAATGTATAAGTTTTACGATTAGCTTCAAGCATTTGAATAATTGCCTTTGTTGTAAATGATTTGCCTGTACCACCAGGGCCATTTAATAAAACCACTCGTTTACCTTCAGCAATATTCTTAATAACTTGTAATTGTTCATCTGTGTATTTTATTTCTTCATCTTTTAAGCATTGCTTCCATTCTAATGGCTCTGATAAAGACTTTAATCTATCCTTGATATGATTTGCAATATTTAATTCAGCCTTGTACGTCGCATATAAACTTAAATATTTTGATTCTTCATCAAAATAAAATCTTGGAGAATTTTTAATAATTTCTACAATATACTCTTTACATTCTGGAATAAGAGACTTTAATATTTGTGCGACTAATCCAGCTTTAATTTTTGTATCGCCTGTCTTTTCGTTGTCTAATAACACATATTCACAAGCATATTCTGTTCTAATTTTACTATTTACAAATTCTGGAAAATTGCTAATAATAAAAGAATCAATTTTATCAAAACTATTATTTAAAATTTTAATAAAAATAAAATATGGATTGTTTTTAATATTGACTTCAAATTCTGCTGGCGTTTTAAACTTATTAACTAAGATGTTTATATCTTTATCATTTTCAATTTTATATTTATAGCAGATAGGATAAAATAGAATTACATTATATTGATTTTTTATTTTATCAATATAATCAGCTAATCTTTTTTTGCCGACATTAAAAATTTTCTTTTCATCAATTTTATCTTCTTTTCCTTCTAAAATCAATTCAATAAAATTAGGATAAGCGTCTAACACTCTTTCCACTTGTGATTTATCCATAATTCTATTTAGAATTGATTTAGAAGTCTGTTCATTTAATGCAATTTTTCCATCTTCTACATTAAGCATCGGCAATTTTACTAACTTATAAGAAGCATCATATTTTGAATTAGCAATTTCTTCAATTTCTAATTCATATTCATCAAAATTTAAAGTTGATAAATTATTTCCACTTAAAGAAAATGAACCATATTTATTTGTTTTTAATCCTTCAGAAAAAGGTGGCAGCGGAATACAAGATAATATTCTATAGCCTGATTCTTGATTTAAGAATAATTGTTTAATCACTTGACATTTAACTTTCATTATTCATATTCATCCCATCTTTGGCTTGTAATTTGTAAATCGCCACTTGAATCAATACTGTCAATCTTTTGAATTTTATACTTAAATATAGAGTTTTTATATGTTTTTACTTTAAAATCTGTTTCTCCAACTCTTGCGCCTGTTAAAATTAATGTTTGGCCTCTTTTTAGCCAAGAAGGGTCAACAACAGTCTCCTTTTCTCCATTTTCAGAAATAGAAATTTGTCGCTTATAATTTGCAAAATCTTGAAGTGATAATTTACAAGAAACAACATTGTTATTCATATCAAGAATAGTAACAATATTATGTGAATCAATTCGGCCTAAAACTGTTCCTGCGATTTGATAAAGTTCCATTTGCTTCCACTCTCTGTTACCTGATTTTCTTGTAATAAATTGTGGTATTTCTGGTAATTCATCAAAATAAGAAATTAGATATTTTTCCTTATTGACACCTGCTAGTTCATGTTCTTTATCATAGAAACTACATGCTTCAAACATCCATTTGTTTGTATCAAAGCTAGAAACGGTTTCATTTAATTTTGCTTTCAATAATTTGTCATTATAATCTTTAATAAATTCTGGTGATTTCATATACTGTTTAAGCTGTTCCATAGAAGTATGGTATAACTTTTCCAATGATTTGTCAACAACTAGAATTAAATCATTTTTATAAAAATAATCTTTTCCTTCTTCTAAATAATTTAAACAATTTTTATTAAAATAATTTTTAGACTTTTCATTTAACCAATACAACTTTTTAGATTTAAATTGTGGATGAGGCCCATTATAAAATTGTTTTGAACAAACATATTTTTTAAATTTATATTGATTAATAAGTTTTTTAGGAAAATTTGCACCAATCTTTATTGCTTCTGCAATATTTGCTAAACTAATAGTTTCTTTTTTTGGAGTTGATAATTCAATATATTCTTTCATTACTTGCAAGCGATCAGAATTAAATTCATCAAAGCAACCTGATTTAATTAATTGAATAAATTTAGAATTTGTAATTAAGCTACCTTGATAAAAATTTTTACGAAAGAAATCTTGAAATGATGTATATGGACGGTTGTTGATAATTTGTTGTGCAATTTCTTTGTTGATTCCAGATATCGCTGCAAGACCAAAAAGAATTGTATTGTCTTTTTCTTTTGGGGTAAAATCATCTTCAGAATTGTTAATAGATGGTGGATTTACTTCGATTTTAGATTGCTTCGTTTTATATATAGCTTTAGCAATTTCTCCATAATCAGTAGAAGACATTTTATCCGTTCCGTTTTCATTATCTTTTAATCCTATAGCTTCAATAGACAGGCAAGCACAATTCCAATATACTTTAGGATAAAAATAATTTAGATTTAGTTCTTGTAAAGCAATAATGGAATATACATAACTATGAATTTGCGAAAAAGAATAACCAAGCGACATACTAAATACTACATTCCATACATAATCCAAAAATACATCTCTTGTTCCTAGTTTTCTGCCATATTCAAAAAATTGGATTTTAGCTTCAGCTTGAAGTTTTTCATCTTTTTTGGCAATAGATTTTCGAAGCTTATTTGCTTCCTTCAAGCTATATCCACTAATTCTTTTATCCATACTAAGACGCATTATTTTTTCTTGGCTATCCGCAAGCCCATAAGAATCTTTTAAATGTTCCAACAAACAATCCTGTTCTTCTTTGTTAAGACCATAACTAGCAGTATCTTTATACCATTCGTTGAAATCTTGTTTATATCGAACAAATTTATCAATAGGCAACTCGCCACTCCCCTCTGGCATCAATCTAAGCAAACTATTTGCAGTAGAAAGCTCCATTAAGGATTGTGGTTTAACTGTTTGAATAGCCTTAACAGAAGTTGGCGTATCCCATTGGAATAAAGAATAAATACTTGTGACAATTTTCCACATATCAGGGTTATCATATTCAAGCACATCTGGATGTAAGTATTTATAGTATGTAGCCTTTAGGCTCCCTTGCCATTCTATGTGATTATTTTGAATAAGAAAATCCATAGTCTTATGGATTTTATCAGCTGCTTCTACAGTCAACATGTCAAATTTGATACATCCTGCTTCTTCACTGTCCCAAAGATCATAGGATGTTTCAAGCACACCATCAGGCGATCTTATAGTTGCTATATAATTGGTATATGGTCTATTACATACAATAGTTCCAGCCGCATGAACACCACGATTAGTAATTAATCCTTCAAGAGCTAAAGTTGCTTCTTTCATACCTGGGTATTTATTAAATTCTGAAATTAAAATAGGTACTTTATTTTCACCTTCAAAACAATCCTTTAATTTTTGTACTTTACCACGATTTACAGGGATAAGAGATTTTAAATATCCTGCAATATCATTAGAAATCCCCATTCCTTTACATACACGTTCAATAGCGGTTTTTGAAGAAATTTTAGAAAAAGTAGCAATATTAAGGACTTTATCCTCTCCAAAATATGTTTTTATTTTATTGATAATTGCTTTCTTTTTAGAGGCTTCTGAATCATTGTCAATCCTAAATACCGTCAGTTATTTATTCCTGATACTTTAACACCTTTAAAAAGGTCGGAGTAGATCATATCTTCATCTCTATAAAGAGAGGATGGCGCTAACCGCTATGAATTTCACATTACGGTGCTTGATCGTTACACTTCATTATTGGAAGGAATAAATCTAATATCTGAGAAACTGTTGAATATATTACCTAGATATTCTAAAGTTCTAAGATCTAATTCTTTTTGTAGGCTATTGAATATATCATCACGATATTTCAAATATACACGATACTTGCCTCTTTGGATAGCATAGCCGTAATACCAATTTATCTTATTTTCAGACATACTTTTTTTCTCATTTTTTTGCAACTTAGTCTTCCATGTACTATTAACAAAGGCTATTTGACGTTGCAAATCAAAATATAAATTTTCAATAATTTTTGAATATTTCATAATTCCTCCATAACAAAGCACGAGATTGCCATACTCACGATTCAGTATGAGTAAGGTTTCCCTCGTTAGCAAGGTTGATTCTTTCTTTTGCAATATTAAAATAATGTTCGTCAAGTTCAATGCCGATGAAGTTACGATTAAGATTCTTACAGGCAACACCTGTACTACCACTACCCATTGTAAAATCAAGTACAGTTTCGCCTTCAAGAGTATAGGTTTTGATTAGGTATTCTAGTAGAGCGACTGGTTTTTGGGTTGGATGCAAATTATTTTTTGTCATATCTGATTTTGAAAAACTTAATAAATTTATAGGATATTTTTCTTTTAATTCTTTTCCAATAAAATTGTCTTTACTTTTTCCGTATACTTGTTGTGTAGAATGATTTACAGAAATTCTTGATTTTTCTCTTTTTCTCATTTGCGGATAATAATTGCATTTTTTAATACTGAAAACTGAAATATTTTCTGTTTGCATCATTGGACGAATTTTTGCGTTTAAATGTCCCACTCCTCTACATTTATCCCAAATCCAATCATATTTATAATTCTTAATATTACTCATCCTGAGCGCACTACTAAACGGTTCACTACCAAACAGTACAATGGCTCCATTGGGCTTAATAATTCTATTCAACTGTTCCCACATAGGCTCAAAAGGAATTATACTATCCCATTTACAAGCAGTGGTTCCGTAAGGTGGGTCTGTTAGAATCAAATCTATACTCCCATCCTCAATATTCTTCATCATTTCCAAGCAATCGCCTTGATATAGTTTAATATTGCTCATATCAACCTCACACCCAGCGTTTCACTGGTTCACCATCTTGTTTTCTATATGTCACCATATAGCCAGACTATGTTGTTAATCTGGAAGTTCGACACCACGTTCTACATTTCTCACTGCCTCTATGTTTCCATAAAGGGATAGACTATCTCTTTACCCACTTGTTTCAGTTGGGGTAGATTGCGCTAAAGCTGCGACCAATTTCAGCTTACTTAGTCGTTACACCTTCCCTAATGGGCTTGGCACGATGTTGTCTTATAGTTTCCCACTTAGAGTTTCATCGTTAGCAAAACACTTAGTTTCACACCTGTTGGTCAGACAGTTCACAATCTCCACTTATATCATTCCTGATATAAGGCCCTAAATTTTTTATCCATGTTTCTTTTCTATGAGCGTCTTGATATTCTTTTCTTTCTTTGCAATCGAGATACTTCAAATATTTTCGTTCCAATCTAAGTCCTTCGATTGAATCAGCATACAATTTAGACAATATTTCTGTTACTTTAGTATTGCCACTACATCCATATCTGTAAATTTTGTTTGCCCGTTGTATTTTAGTCCCAAGACACAATTTTTCTTCCAACCATTCGCACATAGTATAAGTTGTGACAAATTGAATCTTGTAGTGCCCCGTACTTTTATCAAAATATATGCTCCCATTTCCATCAAAGAAACCTCTAATAAAGTGGCTTATCAATTCTTCTGGCACTCCTATAGGCGGTTGCAAGATTAAACTTTTGCCCTGGATAGCTCCATGCTTGTGAAGGGATTCTGCTAATTTGACGGAAGCTATTGTTAAACGAGGATATATTTTATCAATACTATATGGGGATTTACAGTTAATATCTTTAATAGCATTGTAGCTTAATTGCAAATGATCACAAAGACTTTCAAGAATATATCTGTCTTTGGGTTCTACTGTCAGATACAAACCTCTATCGGGAATATATCCATCAGCATAAATAAATCCTAAGAAGTATGCTTTGGCAGGAGTGTCTATTATATCAAAGAAATGCACATCACATTGATACCTTCGATACTGTTCAGCATAATCACCTATTGTTCTATTAGTATTTACATGGGTTAAATATTTTCTAAAGATATGACGAACAGCTTCCTTGCCAATACCTAGTTTTTCACCAATTTGACGTTGGCTCAAACCTTCTTCTACATACAATCTTTCGACTTCTTCAAAATATTGCTCATATTTGCTGCTTCTCTGCTTATGCATGAAACGCACTCTCCCTTCTTGGAAAATATTATACCACATTTTCTCAAGAAAGTCAAGAGTTTTTTGAAATTTAGGATAAAAAATTTTTAAGGAATCGCCAGAAAGGAAAATATTCTCCCAGCGGAACGGGGTCAATTTGCGTAACCTCTAAAAGATAATTTGTCAAACATCCGGCAGCCGATCCTCTTGCTGGCATTGCCAAACTACCAGCCTCCCATATTAGATCAATAATCTTACTCATTGAACTAAAATAGCACGGAATTGAGGTATTCAACTGCTCACTAATCAATCTGAACTGCTCAAATTCTTCATCCAAGCGCTTGATATATTGTTCTACATCTTTACCCTTGTTCAGCACCTTATCAATCAAGCCACATTCAACCTGGTAGAAAAAGTACCGTTCATGTTCCGGCCTGTCGTCAGAACTGTAATAGGCAAAGTTCGGATAAGATTCATACCAATCGCTAAACCAATGTTGTGTCTTAAACTCTGGCAACTTATCTTCTGGAATCTGAGGAATAATAGGCTTATGGAACAGGTCATATCCCTGTATCCTCTGCCCAATCTCATTCGTCCATTCAAACATCTGGTCAATCTGTTCATCGGTGAAATTCATCCTCAGATGTTCGCGCATTTCTTGAGGAGTCATTAAGTAAGCCGTATCATAGAACCCATCTGTTTCTCTTTCACCATCTTGCGATTTTAAGAAAATCTTATGAATCCATAAATCGTCTTTAGATAAATAATGCGCATCTGAAGTGCATATTAACTTAACATTGTGATATTTTGCCGTCTGTCTAAGAAAATCATTCACAATCCATTGGTCACAATTATTGTTTCTTGGCGGTTGACATTCAAGATAAAAATTACCTTCACCAAAGATAGAATGCAATCGTTCTACCTCTCTATCTGCCGCTTTTATATCGTTTTCTAATAATAGCTTGTCAATTCTGCTACCAAGGCAAGCTGTACTGCCAATCACATGGCCTTGATTCTGGCCTATAATTTCTTCTAAGTCGGAATAATATGTTGGTCTTCGATAGATTCTGCCCTGTCTCCACGCCCTTTTCCACGCTCTAGTAGACAATTCTCTGATTTGCTTATGCCCTTCTGTATCAAGTGCAAGAAGAAGAAAGTGATGATAGGGATAAGTGTTGTGTTGTTCTCTATTGATTTCATCTTCTTCTTGCTCCATAAGATATATTTCATTACCCAGGCCCAAAGTAAAAGGCCGATCACGAGGCATTGAATTATAATACTTTAATGCTTGAATATGACTACTAATACCTTCGTGTTCTGTCAAACATACACCATTCAATCCAATATCATAAGCTCGTTGAATCAGGTCTGACACACGACAAATTGTATCAGGAAATCCCAATGCTGAATTTGTCCCAAGGTCAGTATGATTATGTATACTAAAATAACTCTCAATCAAATAGCATTACTCCTTTGTCAAAAAAGACATTATGAATTTTTATCGTTGCCAAGCCTTTTACCACAAATTGGTGTTAATTGTTTAGCCAATCTGTTCTTGCTTCCTACATATTTCATAATTTTACCTCGTCATTGGGTTTAGACTATTTCTTCTTCTGATTGTAAAATGCTTGTAATATCTTGAAATTTGTTAGGGTCAGATTCCGCCCTGAATGTCTCCAATAAAATTCTCATTAAATAAATCTTTGCCGCAAAAATAACATTTCACATGTTTACCTCAGTTGTGTATTCACGATCAAAATAATTATTATCTTTTATACACTTATTGTTGTCCCAATCTTTTCTTAGCTGCTCTATATCTTTATAATGTCCATGTAGAGTAGTTAAACAATGTTCCTCACATCCCCAAAAATAACCATGAACAAATGTGTTTGAAGGGTCTGACCAATGATATAGTTTTGGTTTGCAAAGACAGTGTGGAACAAATTCGTGTTTTATAGGATAATAAACAACAATAGGCTCCCCTTTTCCTGCTTTTATATCTTTAGGAGCAATAAAAGAACAAAAATCAAACATTTTATTCACCTATAATCTACAATCAGCGGATGGCGCTAACCGTAATAAATTTCATAAAGAAAGCAACTGCTTCTTCTCTTTGCTCAATCCTGTTTGGGAATCTATCTCTATATTCTGGTTTATACCAACGATTGCCACTACAAGTTAAATATGTACAAGGGGGATGACAAATCAACAAGTCCCACTGACCCTCGATATGATGCTCAGTTCCATCTACAGTCATAAAAGAACAATCTCCATCAATCAAGGGCAATACGTCTTGTTGAATGTGCCACTGTGGGTAACTGCCCGATTCAGGCTCAATATCGCAACTATATGCTTCCCAGCCAAATTCTCTAAAGGCTTTGCATACAGTTTGACTTTCTTCACAACAGACTAATAGTTTCATATTTCCTCCCATTGACCTTCACTCCGGCAATTCAACTTCGGCCCATTTGTAAGGAATATCAATAATATAATTACAATAGCCTTGCCATATATTAGAAAGCATGGGACAAATATTTAATATCGTCACACACGTCACATAATAGATACATACCGTTTTCCTTCGGCGGACTAGTCTTACAATCATGCCATTCTAACATAACTTTACATTAACTCCTTTACGTCATTCCATTTGACTTTAACAATCGCCCTATTACCTTTTCTGTCGTACATATCAACAGACAATCTTCCCACAAGCCCTTCCATATAAGCTGTGCCAAAATTAGACTTTGGATGTTGCTTAACATATTCTACGGCTTTATTGACATTTCCAACGGTAATAACAGGCACGGTATCTACATCAAACATCTTGGCAATATCTTTCATATTGTCCCATTCTTGATATAAGCCATTAATTGCAACGTCAAACATAATGAAAGAAACATCATCTCGATATTCTTCGCCGTTCTGAATCTTTGGGCCATATCCTTCACCAAACAGCACAACTTCCTTATCACCAAACACTTGCTCAAACAACTCTTCGGTTTCGTTGTTCATGAACTTGTTGTTAAGGAAGTTTACAAGATGAGCGGGGATTTGCGCCCTTTCAGTCCTACCACCAAATGTGATATTGTGTCCATCCCAAATCACTCGAATATTGGTTCCATCAATCTTCTCTGTCCAAATCCAGTCGTTATCTTTGAGATATTCAATCATGGGATTCCTAAATCGACCTTCGATAAGTTTCTTAGTTCCATCCACATCACGAACATAAATCGTTTCAATTTTATTGTAAAGCATCACATTAGCACTTCCTTTTTTATAATTACTGCCTCGTCATTAGGATTAAACTATATCTTCATCTGATTATCGGCTTATATACAAACAATTTTTCCGTGACGATTGGAGCGTTGTTTTTATTATAATCCAACTGTCTTTTAATTTCTTGTTCCCATACAGGAACAAAATCATCGGGGGCGGTTTGTTCACTAATAAATACGGTACACTTTTGGGATAATTCACGCATATATTCCCAAAATTCTTTGTGATTAAAGTTTCCTGTTGTGTATTTAGTTGTGTTGATATAAGGCGGGTCACAGTATACTACAGACCCATCAGGAATGGGAACTTCTCTATAGTCCATATTGAGGAATGTAGCATTTTTGAGGCAATCGAAATCGCGCATAAGAGAATTACGAGCATTAGAACAAAAATTATCGCCTCTTTTGTTGCACGCCAACCCGCCAAACCATTTTCCGCCAAATGAACATCCAAATCCAACAAACCCAGTTAAGGCCGGATTTTCTTCTTTATGTTCTTTAATATAATAATATTCATCTTTAGTAATAATAGATGGTGGCTCCCATCCATTTTGCAATCCTTTCCACATTGCAATTAAATAAGGATGAATATCATTAAGGATTTTTACATCAGCTTTAACTTTGGCTTCAACAGAGCAAGCACCACAGAAAAGACTTACGAATCCCCCCCCAAGTTTAGGTAACGATTGATAATTTCTGCAATTGATTTGGATATTTTGGATTTCCCACCCATATAGCGCATTATTAATCACCTCAGAAATTTGTTTAGATATACGTGTTTTGCCTCCCATGTATTGCATTATATACCTCCTATAATCAGCGGATGGCGCTAACCGCTATGAATTTCACATTACGGTACTTGATCGTTACACTTTCCCTAAAAAGGCTTAGCACGAGATTGCCATACTTACGGCTCAGTATGAGTAAGATTTTCCTCGTTAGCAAGGTTGATATTATTTTCCGTATCTTTGTCATTTATAATAATACCATTTTTATCAAATTTGCAATTATAAAAGCAAACAATAATTTGGCTTATTTTTTTCATTCTCGTTGTATAACGGCTTTTCTGCAATTAAATCAAAACTCATAACATCAACCTCCGCTCTCGCTTATCAGACGGTTCACAGACTTCTGATATGATATTCCTATCATATCACGCTTAATTTATCAGCCTTATCTTAATTAACTTTATATAATTGATATTCATAATGAACGCCCCAAAATTTCTTGTTCATTTCTTTACAGTAATCTGAAGCATCCTGAGCATTAGCAAATACTTTGTTAACATCTTGTTTTTCACCAGTATACATATCATATTGATACACAATATAAACTAAGTTTTCCATTTAAAATAATTCACTCCAATCTTGTTTAATCTCTGTTATTTCAAATTTTTCAATTATAACTTGTGATGTAATTGTACCATTATATTCATTATTTGTCAATACCCCAATACATTCAAAATTAAATTCTTTATATTGTTCTAACTGTTCAATTTCTTCTTCAGACAATCTAAACTTAATAAAATTAACATTATCAATATTAAATTTAAGAGTATCATTTTTTTTACCAATAATAGAAAATATATAAGAATTTAATTTTAAATTAAAATAAAATTTTGGAACAACTATTTTATTTCCTTTTGAACAGCCCCATAATGGATTATATTCATCACAAATAAAACATAAATCTTTATTAACTTGATATGGTTCTAATTTACTTGTTACTGCATAAACAGATTCTTCATTTAAATCTAATTTCTCAAAATAATCCTGCAATTTTGGTAAATTAGATTTCTTTAAAAAGCATCCTGCGGCACTTGAATGCCCTAAACATTTTGCTAAATTAGTTTCATTAATTTTTTCTGCTAAAGGAACAGGTGAACGTAAAGAACCAGACCATTTTGTACTTCCAGCCTCCCTCAAAATAATTGTTGGTTTATTATATTCGCCTGTAAATTTATTTGCAGCAAGGCCAATATATGATTTATATTTTGGTTTAGTGAATCCAATTAAAACTTTTTTTGAAAAGTCAATAGTTGATTGAACTTCTTCTATAATTTCATCAACAATTTTCTTTTGTTGACGCTGTTCTTTACTTCCAATCTTATATGCTTCTTCTACATCAAATTCATCTACCAGAGCTTGAAATAAAATCAATTTATTTTGCATATTTGTAGAACGAATTACACTGTTAAACATTGGAATAACTCTAAAACTGAATTTCTTTGCACAATTTTGTTGATTTGAAACTTTATCCGTTAAATATTTTAAAAATTGATTCCCTTTGCCACTGTTTAAAATTTTATATCCAGCTTTCAAAAAGGAATAATTTTCATACGAAGATAAATCACATTCATCTGAAATAAGAGAAAACATTATTAAATCTCTATATTCAGCCATTTTTAAATTATATTTCTCACAATATGCTTCAACAAATTTATAAGTTACACCTGTACCAGATAAAGCTGTATTAAGGTTATGCCCTAAATGATGATTAACAATATATGCACTACTTTCTATAACTTTATCATAGTCATCTACTTCATGATGATCTAAAACAATAATTGAAATTCCATTTGAAATCAATTCTTTTTGTTCTTGAAAATCATTAGTTCCTGCGTCTGGAATAATAAGAAGATTAATTTTAGAATCAATAATTTGTTGTACGATATCTTCGTCTTCATTTTTTCTAAGGCCATGCTGCTTAGCATTATGAAAGAAAAGAATTGGTATTTCATAATTATTCTTTAAAAAAGTATAAATGATAGTTGATGATAAGTAGCCATCGCAATCACAATCCACTAAAATACCAATCTTTTCTTTTTCTTTTATTGCAATATTTAATCTTCTTACAGCTTCTTCCATTCCTGGATAGTTCCAAACATTATCAAAAGTATTTGCTTCTGAATATTTTTTTACGTCTTTAACACCACATGCTTTTAAATAATCTTCTAAAAAATTATTGATATTAACTTTATCTAATAAACATTCAACTTTCATTAACTAACCTCACATCACTAACTTTACACTACCAAGAATATTTACCTCTTTCTTCAACCCAATCTGATTTTGTAACTGTTCCTCTTTCCCATTCAACTAAAATATCATTATCATCTTTTTGAATAATCAATCCTTTAGTTCCTACTTTGGGATAAGTTTTTGGAGTAAATTTATGTAAAGCATAACTGATAGCAATAACCATGTCACCTGCGTGCATTATTATCCTCCTGATTCTCTTCCTCAATAAACTTAATTTTATCTAATGATACAAACCATTTATCTGAGTCACTTGTGCTGCCTTCAGGCCACTGAACAAGAATCATAAAATTTAAATTTTTAGCTTTTTGCCCAATGACTTCACCTATTACTTCTTCTGTTGGATAAAAATAAGGAAATTCAAAATGTAATTCATTAGATTTCATCCTTACTTTTCGTCCTAAATAATTTTTCATGTTCTTACCTCCAACAACATTATCTTTAAGATAACATATCTTTATTAACAAAATTTAATTCTTCAAAATATTCTGCCCAATTTTTAGTAACAACAATTCTAACTCCATTTTCTTCTCTTAAAGCAAAAATCAAAATATCGTTTCCAATAGTATCTGCAACATAATTAATATTTCTTTCATTAGACATTAAATCAATAATTTCTTCAACACAGCCGTTGATTTCATTAATTGTGCCTTGATTCATTTGCTCACAATCATGAAATTCAAAATCTTTCGTGTAATTAATTTGAAAATTATATGGCTGATAATAATCCATGCATCCACCACACACTGGACACTTAGTCATATTTTCATCTGATACGAAGTGTGCTCCGCAATCTCCACATAGATAATAATTCATGCTTTCGTCTAATTGCTTAATCATAATTAATCTCCTTATTCAATAATTTCTTTGTTTTGCATAAACTTATTAAATGTTTCTATATCAAAATCAAAAGGAGAAGCCTTATATCCTTCTTCTTTTAATCCTATATTATTATAAATTACATATACTTTAGCGAATCCTTTAAACAATGAAGCAATTTTAAAAATCTTTTGCTCAAACTCTTTATAATCTTCATCGCCTATTTTATGGAAATCACTATCTAATGCTAAAGTAACTTCTTTTACTCCTAAATTTATTAACTCATTGCGCCTTTTTAATCCTAACTGTGAGCCAAACAAAGCTAACACATTACTATTCCTTCCGAAAAATGTGTCAGCCTTTAATACAGACTTTTCGCCTTCTACTAGAATTACAGATTTTTGAGCTTCTATATTTGCCCAATTATAAGATATTCCGTAAAAATAATCATTTGTATTAAATCTATAATCTGTTTCATTAAGAAGCATCAAAGGCCGATATTTAGCTTTTTCTACACTTTCTGGAATAGTATTTCTGCATCTAATTCCAATTAAATTCCCATTACGATCTCTGCAAGGAATAACAATTTGTTGCTGCCTTTCATACCATTTTATTTCATACTTTATTAAAGTTTCTACACTGATGCCTTCATTAAGCCACTCTTGATAATAAATATTTTTTAAATTTAATAAAATATCATCTTCATAATAATGAGCAATATTTTCATGGCTTCTTAGTCGAATAAATTTTTCTAATCCATTTTGCCAATTACAAATTATTGGATTATGATTTCTAGCTATTTTATTTTCTGATATTCCTGTTACATTTAAAATAAAATTAATAGCATCAATAAAAGAACAAGGTTTGTGTAACAAACTTAATCTCTTTTGTGTTAATGATATGATATCATAAGTTGCGCCAGAAGTAAAGCCACAAAATACTTTGGTATCTTTATAGAAAATTAATTTAGGTGAACCATTATAAGGATTTACGTTTTTATCGCCAGTCCAATATTTTATTTCATTTTTATTTTCTAAGAAGATTGGTATCCCTAAATTATCTAATATTTTTTTATATTCATTTATTGTTAATTGTGATTTTAATAGTTTAACATTGATTTTATTCATTAAATCAATTTCTTTTTATATAAATAATTTTTTAAATTCTTTAATTTCTTCTACTAATTGTTTTACATCATATTCATTATTATCCCTACAAAAAGATACTCTAATACATTGTTCGCTTTCTTTTTCGTTAAAACCATAATTAAGCAATACATTATTATGTTTATCTTTATTATAATCACAAGCAGAATGTGCTGCTGAAATATAAATATTTTTACTTGACAAATATTGAACTAAAGAATTTGCATCAATTTTAGGTAAATATAAAGTATTGATAGCACTTGTTTTATTTTTTGGAGCAACTAACATACTTTTAATTCCTGCATCTTTTAATTCTTCTTTTAATAATCTAATTAAATAATCATATCCCTTTTCATTTGCTTCAATTCTTAAACCTGCGTGATTATTTAAGAAAGCGTAAGACATATCAATAATTTCTTGTGAAGGCTTTGTCCCTAAGAACATATCTAAATTATCAATCTTATTACCAAACATTTGATTTAATAATCTATCAGATACCCAAGCAAACCCCATGCTTCTTGGCCCATGAAACTTATGAGCACTACAAAAAATACAATCACAATACTCTTCCAGATTATCAGGTAATTTAACTTTTCCAATAGCTGCTGTCACATCTGAAATGAAATAACCGCCATATTCTCTTGTAATTTTACCTAAAGATTCAATATCAAAAATTTGTCCTGTAATATTATTTACATACATTTGAAAAACATAACTTTTAGGTTCAACAAGAACCTCTAAAGATTTTTCATTATAAACAACAAAATCACATATTTCTTTTACACAATTATGTTCAAAAGGTGAACATATTCTTAAACCATCGCCAAAATTATACGAAAGATAATTAATTATTTGTGAAGCATTGTATCCAAAAATAATTTTACCTGATTTTAAATTTAAACGTTCTTTAATTTGTCTCCTACAAAATTCAATTTCAATATTGGTATTTACAGCTGGAAGATAAACCGAATTAGAATTAAACCAATATTTTGTATTATAACTATAAGGCTTAGTTGTTGCAGCATTGTCTAAATATACAAATTGTTTACCACGATTATCAGTATACATGCTTATCTCCTATTTTAATAATTCATATCTTATAACTTCATCATTTGCTGTTTTAATTAAATAAATATTTGAATCAAACTCATAAAGTGAAAGCTCATAACGTGTTTTAAACATATCTGTTTCATTGGCAAATTCTTCCCAGCGTTCTTTAATAATTAAATCACCTTTTTTAACATCAAAAATAGTATTGTATTTCTTATAATTTGTGAAATAACCAGACTGATAACATCCGTTTGAATCTAATACTGAATAATAAGGCAAAGGATGCGAATATAAATCTCTATCAATTACAGTAAAATAATCATCACCATTTGTGATTTTATCTCCAACATCAAACATTAAATCACTCCTTGATTTAAATTAAAAAGGGAGGAAATAAATATTTTAATATTATTATCTCCTCCCATTTTGATTATTCCATATTATCTAGTGTCCAAATGTTGCCATTGATACTATCTTGTGTATATGCTTTATTATATTCAGCAAATTGCTTTTGTCTTTCATCCTGACTTAGAGTAGCTACTTCAGCAGCAAAAGAAGTAAACCCTTCCACACCTTCAAGACTATACATTAGTTCTTCGCCTCTAGCCTTCTGGTCTGCCATGGACGAAGCCATGCTTGCAGCTACATCATTTTGAACTTTGTTAGCTCTTGCGATCTGTAAAATCATCTTTTTGTACTTTAGAAAAACATTCATTGGTATCTTTCCTTTCTATTTATTGCTTATATTATATACCTAAATCCGTTATAGATTTAAGTATATTTTTATTCATACAACACTGCTTCATCCCTGGTGATAAAATGATGTATCCCGGGTGCACATTCATCCCAACGATCTGTGCAAAAATCAGGAACTTCTACAATTTCACCGATCTTGTAAACGAATTTAGAATCATAATCACTCGATACTTCTTCGATCTCTGCCGGGGTCCCATCTATATTCGTAATGCTCAACACTCTGGCTGCGCTTGCTCGGCATTTCCTGGATGTCGCAGATGAACGTAATGCATCCGGCAATATTTCAAGTTCTACAATTAAGCCCTGTGCTTTTTTATATCCAATATAAGCTCCTTTTTCTGGGCATTGCTGCGCGAAAAATGCGGTAGTATGATTCCATTTTACCATATTAGTGTTTTTTGCTTCCCGCAGATCAGCCCCCTGTAGATTAGCTTCCCGCAGATTAGCTTTTTGTAGATCAGCCCCCTGTAGATTAGCTCCTTGTAGATTAGCTCCCCGTAGATTAGCTCCCTGTAGATTGGCTTCACACAGATCGGCTCCCCGCAGATTGGCTTCACACAGATTGGCTCCCCACAGATTGGCTTCACGCAGATTAGCTCTCCGCAGATTGGCTTCACACAGATTGTCTCCCTGCAGATTGGCTCCCTGCAGATTGGCTATCTGTAGATTGGCTCCCAGCAGATTGGCTCCCTGTAGATTGGCTCCCTGTAGATTGGCTCCCCACAGATCGGCTCCCCACAGATCGGCTCCCAGCAGATCGGCTCCCCGCAGATCGGCTCCCCGCAGATTGGCTTCACGCAGATTGGCTTCACACAGATTGTCTCCCTGCAGATTGGCTTCACACAGATCGGCTCCCCACAGATCGGCTCTCTGTAGATTGGCTTCCCGCAGATTAGCTCCCCGCAGATCGGCTCCCTGTAGATTGGCTCTCTGTAGATTGGCTCCCCACAGATCGGCTCCCAGCAGATCGGCTCCCCGCAGATCGGCTTCACACAGATCGGCTCCATACAGATAGGCTCTCTGTAGATCGGCTCTCTGTAGATTGGCTCTCTGTAGATTAGCTCCCCACAGATCGGCTCTCTGTAGATCGGCTCTCTGTAGATTGGCTCCCCACAGATTGGCTCTCTGTAGATTGGCTCTCTGTAGATCGGCTTCACACAGATTGGCTTCACACAGATGGGCTTCACACAGATTGGCTCTCTGTAGATTGGCTTCCCGCAGATCGGCTCCCTGTAGATTGGCTCTCTGTAGATTAGCTCCACACAGATCGGCTCCCTGTAGATCGGCTCCCTGTAGATTAGCTCCCCACAGATTGGCTTCCCGCAGATTGGCTTCCCGCAGATCGGCTCCCTGTAGATTAGCTCCCCACAGATTAGCTCCCTGTAGATCGGCTCCCAGTAGATTGGCTTCCCGCAGATCGGCTCCCAGTAGATTGGCTTCACACAGATTGGCTTCACACAGATTGGCTCTCTCGCCGCCTTTTTTGTTTAACCATTTTCCATGTTCTTGGATAATAATTTGTAACTCAAAATCATTGTACTCTTTCATTGTATTTTCTCCTTTGCAATTTAATTTACATGTTAATAATACATCATATAAATTAAATTGTCAATAGATAAAGTGAAATTTTCTTCAATTCACAAAATAAAATTTTATTATTAAACTTAAGAATCAATAATTACATATTGTGAACCAACTAAAGAAGGGGATACACTATCTGCCCAAGCAGTTGTACTTGTATGATAATCTATTTCTCCACGTACAATCACTGTAAATAATGGATTCTCTCCATTTATTTTATCTATATTAACTCTAGCGTCACCCATACCAGAAGACATTCTAAAACTATACATACCACCTTTAGGTATTGTAATAGTTGTTTTATTTGATGGTGATGTACTTAACCAATATTGATATGTAGACGTTTCTGTTATAGGCTTATCATTTACTAATATATTTTTGGAATCAACATAGCCTTTATTGGCAGCGTCTGTTCCCAAATTAGGAAGAGTAAGCCCTTGAATCCGCGCGTTATTTACACTTATTATTCCACTTCCAGGGTTTAAGTTTATATTACTATCAGATTCAAGATTTAAATAACCAACGCCTGTACGAGTTATTTTTTGCACATTGATAATTTGATTTCCATTCATATCAATATTACCATTAATTGTCCCACCTGTTAATGGTAAATATTCGCCTATAACTCCACTTTACCCAATAATTGCACCATAAGCCATTAGATAACACCTCCAATATTATTGAAAGTATTATCTAGTAAATTATTACTTAGCGCCCCCCCCAGTTGTGGGTAGGTTTTGTTAATTTTCATTATAATTTCTCCTTAAAAATAAATTTTACAATCTTCATTTGCACAGATTACTCTGGCTGATTCGCCTTTTTCAACTAAAATATCTTGCAAATGAATTTTAAAATCAACTTTATTATTCATTTCGCCATGAACCAAAACTAATTTATCAAATCTACAATCTTGAGTATAATATTCAACTAATTCATCATAATTAGCATGACTTGAAAAAGATTTTAACTCAACAATATTTGCTTTATTTTCTACAATACTTCCATTTATATTTAAACTTTTTTCAAAGTTTTTAATTTTATATGCTAAAGTGTTTTCACTGCTATACCCACAAAATAAAATACTATTCTTTTCATCTGGCAGTAATTCTTTAGCCCATTCAACACTTCTTCCACCATTTAACATACCACTGGCACTAATCACAACAAATTTTTGATTAGACTTTTGCCATTCTTTACTTTCTTCCCAAGAATCTACCCAATGAATATTATTCCAGTTAAGTACATCCTGCCACTCCGATGAAGGCCAGATATTACATACTTTTTGTGCCAAAGGACTGTCAACTAAAATTATTATATCATTGTTCAATTCTTTTAATTTATATAAACTATATAAAATAGTAAGAATAACTTGAGTTCTATGCAAACTAAAACATGGAATCAATACTTTATTACTTTGTGATATTGTATTTACTATTTTTTGTAAATCAACAGCTCTATCATATTTCTTATTACTACGTCTTTCTTTATCGCTATAAGTAGATTCACCTAGCAATAAATTAACATAAGGTATTGTAATTCTATCCTGACAATAAAGTTGTGTATCTTTACCGCCTATATCACCAGTAAAGCCCAGTCTTTTGATAACATATCCACATTTAAATTCTAAATAAACTTGACAAGCATGAAGGATATGATTGGCGGGATAATAAATTAATTTAATATCTTCATTCAAGTATTCTACTACAGGTGAAGAATTATAATTTGAATATCCAACTTCAATAACTCTGTTTAATGCTTTTTCGATATCTTCTTGAGAATAGAATGGAGATGCTTTATATCCCGCATTTTGTAGCTTTGTACAGTCCTGTATCATAATTTTTAGACTGTCTTCCCATAATAACCTTAATAAAATTTTAGAGCCATACGGAGCGTACAAATGCGCTTGACAACCTCTAGCATAAAGAGCAGGAAGCAAAGCAGAATGGTCAGAATGCAAATGTGATAAAATAATATAATCTATTTCTTTTGGTTTTATTTTTTTTAATTGTTTTTGATTTAATTTATAATCTGTAACAATATCATATCCTTGAATTAAACCACAATCTAAAAGAATATTATATTTTTTAAATCTTACTTGATAACATGACCCAGTTACATCATTAGCTGAATATCCAATACATTTAATATAAGGTTTTGCTGTTCCTTTAGAAACCATTTTTAATCCTCATATTCATCTACAAATTCTGTATCATTTACTTGAAAGCCAACACAACTTAATTTGTTAGAATTGCTTTCGTCACTCATATCAGAATCAATCACTTGTTGATTTATTGCAATTTTTAATTGAAAAAAACTTGTTATCCAGCCAAATAAATTTTGCAGGGCGTAAGAAGCATTATCTAATACAGGTAAAATAACTCTCTCAAATAAAATACCAAAAATAAACAATAATAATAAATCCATATCTTACTCCATATTATAAGCTAAAACTACAGCAGAATATACAATTTCATTTCCATTAAAAGCTGTTTGATATTGCACTTCAAATTCATAATTATCATGAACTAAAGTTGCACAAACTTCTTGCAATTTCTTAGAAAAATCATCTGCATTTGAAAAAGAAATGTGACTAACAATTTTATATACTTTTGTTTTTTCTTTCACTGTTTCTTTCTTCTTAAAAATCATAATATATCCCTCCTTATTTTGTTAGTACAGGCTTTGGAATCTTTATAAATTCATTATATTGATTGCAACAAAATAGATCAACGTTTCTCATTGTCGAACCATCGAACCTATGAAAAATTTTTATTTTTTCATCTGCATATTCTCCAAATCGAGCTTTATAAAGATAGGTTATTCTGTTTGGTATATTATTCTTTCTCTCTTCTCCAATTCCTCTTTTGTTGATAAATGGCTCAACGATTTTCATTTCTTTTCTTCTATCTTTAGCTGGTAGCATAACAAATCCTGCGTCTACTTTGTTCCTCATTGCTTTGCTTCCTGCAATACAAGATTCATCTGGAAAATCCAACGTGTTTTCCATTCCATTAGTTTGCGTCATTGTTAAAATACCAACATTATACTTTTCACAATAAGATTTAATATCAGTAGCCAGTCCTCTAAGGGCCATATCTTCTCTTGCCTGAACACCTGTTTTAGACTTATACTCTTGACTAAAAGCACTATTTAGCATCATATAATCAAAGCATCCAAACACACTTCCATAATTTTCTACACATTCTTTAATCTTTCTTTCAATAGAAGCAGATGTGAAGTCTGGCATCGCTGAAAGTATTAGATTACTGCTCTCAAGGATTTTCGCGGCTTCTACAATGCGTTTACGTTCTTCTTGAGTATATTTACCTGTAGTGATAATATTGCTAGGAACACCGCTTATAGCGGCCAGAAACATAGGCTGCATTTCTCTGCGAGTATCAAGTTCTGTATGAATAAAAAAACCTGGGCCTTGATAGTTTAAATTTTCTACAAAATCTTCAGCTTGATTGTCCCAGTATTTATCAACACATAAGCCACAAATATCAGCTACAGCCATACGAGTTTTTGAACCACCACTTTTTGATGATCGCATAATTAAATTACCGCGACTAAAGCCATGAATTAACTGAGATAAATAAGGAGAAGTCAACAAAGCACCAAAACTAGGATGTTCTTCAAATTCATTTAATAGATTTTCAATGCCCTCTCCTACTTTAATTTCATCTCTTACATATTCAACATCATATTTACTTCTTAAATTTGTATTAATAGCATCAATACTATTTAGAATATCTTGAATACTTAATTTATCAAGTTTAGCTAATTCTTTTTGTTCGTCTTTTGCTTCATCAAAAAATGTGCTAATATTATATCCCAGACTTGATAATTCACGTAATAATGAAAATTTTCGAATTGAATTGTAATAATGTTGATAATTGTCTATTATAGCTAATTCTCTTACTGTATAAATAAAATCAATATAGTTATTATCTTGGATAATTTCTAGTTGTGCAGGATAATTTTTAATTAAATTTTCTATTTCAACTTCTGTAATATCTAAAGCACCTTTTTTAAACAAATTAGCTATAGCTATAAAAATTATTTTGTGAAATGGCTCTGGCGAAAAATCGTCTTTACACAGTTGATATTGTGGTAAAGTTAATAATGTTGGCTGTTTCAACAAACAGCCTAACAATAAAGAAGCTGTATTTATATCATATAGCATTTTATCTCCACTATTTTAATCTATAAAAAGATTTTTGTTTGCGAGGCTTAATTAAAATAATTTCTTCATCTAAATTTTCGTCACTGGCAATCTTTTCATTTTTTAAAATAGATTCTTTAAAATTATAATATTTTGTTAAATATTTTGGAATAAATTGGCCAATTCCATAATTTAAGTCAACAGTTTTATTTTCATATTCAATGGCATATTTTAAACACCCATACATATCATCACAATTTATTTCAAAAGTATCAATAAGATTTGTAACTGTTTTATAGAATTGCGGCCAATTTATATTTTCGCTACCTTGCCATTGTTCATTAACATAATCTTTTAAGTTATTATAACCTGGAAATGGTTCTTCTTTCTTTTTTAAACTTGTTTGTAAATATTCATTATAACAATGTTCAGAACAAAAATTTTTAGAAACTAAAGTAGGAGACTTAAATTTTTTCCCTCGTTGTATTTCTTTTCCACAAACACAGCATTTCATAAATTTAAGTCTCCTTTTTAATTTATTCTACTTCAATTTCATATTCTTCAGCAAAATCAATGAGCTTATTATAAATAAATTGTAATTTTTCTACATCGCTTTCAGTAGCTTTAGAAATTTTTCCGCCCGCGCCCAAATAATTTTCCACAATAGCCAATACAGAATCTTTATAACCTGCATTTACTAATTTTGCGAAAACTGGTGCTACTAAATCTTTCATTTCAGACAAAGTTACTTTTTTAGATTCTTTTTCTTCTTTGTCTAATTTTTCAGTGATTTCATAGTCAACACACTCTGTACCAAGTGCTTTTGCACGTTCTTCACAAGCAATTTTAATTGTTTCTTTTAAATTGTCTGCTGTAAAAGGATTGATAATAGAGGGACATTCAGGGAATCTCCCTCCTGCAAAAAATTGCTTCGTGTGATAAGCTGTATGCCCTATAGATAGTTTTACATTGCCATCTTCATCAACGCCTTGTGGCTCTAGGAAAATAATAAAATCTGGAATGTCTTTTAAACAATTACCCGCTTTAGAAAAAGTGTTTTTAGGAATAATTAATTCATATTCATCTTCTGTTTTTTGATTAAATACTTTTGTTTCTTCATGACAAATAAGAACCACACAATATCCAGATAACGCAAGCTTATTAATTTGAGAATCAAATTCTTTATTTAGAGCAGCATAACCACCGCCGTATGGTACTTCTGCTAAATTCTCGACCCCCATAGACTTACAAATATATTGATTACAAATATTTGGTAGTCTATCGGCCACATCAACAACAACACAATCATATAATGCCCTAGCACTATCTTTTTTATTTTTTGCAGTTAATTGTCTAATTACCGTTCTAAAATCATTCCAAGAATCAATGTCTACTTTTCTTACACCGCTGATAGCATTATATCCTCGTTCTGTAGCAATAAATAATGTTCTACTTGGAAACAACTGTGAGGCTACCATGGACTTGCCTGTACGATTAACCCCATAAATAAGAATAATTTTTCCAGCTAAAGAACTGCTAATAACTGTTTCTTCTAATTTTGTAATATCTAAATTAGCCATTTATTATTTACCACCTATTAATATAAACTTTCAAAATCTTCGTCATCATTTTCTACTTCTGCGTCAAAAGGCGTTTCTTCTTCATCGAAATCGTCAAAGTCATCAAACTTCGATTGACTCTTTTTACTTACAGATTTAGCTTTCTTTAGCATATTAGAAACAGATTCTTTCTTTACTGGCCCTTTTTCTTCCATTTCTTTTAGCATTTGATTTCTGATCTTGATTGCCTTCTTCATTGTTTCTGGATTAATCCAATCAGTTTCAACAGGAATTTCATTTCCTTCATCATCTTCTGTATACAATTCGTCAGGCTCTTCAATAGGCTCATCTGCACCTACAACAACAAGCTCTTCTGTATCATACCCTGCATTTACGTTTACACTACCATAGCCACCTAAAGCACGTTGTACAGTTTTCCTTTGCGGGCCCACATGGTGCATTACGCGGTCTAACGTAAAACTAGCTGTTTCCCCTACTTCATAATATTCTTCAAAAGCATCTACTAATTTTTCTTCTACAACACAATTAATAGGATAACAAGAACCGTTATTATCTGCCCCATATAGTGTAACTAAAAGTCTACCTGTTTCTTCATCATTTTTAACTTCTGGCTTAACAGATTGAATAAACCCTGTAGCTTCAAGAGTAACACCACTTTCATCATCTTTAACTTTAGTGGTTCCTTTTGAAACGCTCCATCTTAAAGTAGTTTTAACTCTTCCGTCCTGTTGGCTTACATAGTCATTGATACTTACTTGACCTTCTACACAAGCCTTTGTAACAGGCAAAGAATTATCTCCACCAATTTGAGGGTTCCAATTTAACATAGATTCATACATTGTCCATCTATTATTTTTTTCGCCTTGTGAAGTGGGAGTTTGAGCATAAACATTAAAAGTAAAAGTGCCATTTTTAGTTTCCATAGAAATACTGCCTCTAATTCTTTTGCCTTTTTTATTAGAAACATTACCTTCTTTATCTTTTACTTTTACATTACATTCTTCTTCCTTTAGAGAAGATTCACTTAGAGTACCAACACATCTAAACCAATTCGCTGTTTTCTTTAAAGTAGAATTATTCATTTACATTTTCTCCATTATTCATTTGATTTGTTAAAAAATCTTTAATGTTTAGTTTTTCTTTAAATTTACTTGATTCATTTTCAAAATATTGTTTAATTTCTTCCACTGTTTGCATATTTTTAATATGCTCAATCGCTTGAACAGCAAAAGCCGCCCAACCAATTTTAATTCCTTGTAACTGTGCTTCGCTTAATTTTTGTTCAATTACAGGTGTGATAATATCTTTTAACTCCGGATTATTTGATTGAGCAATTTCTTTAGCTAAGTTGCCTAAAGCTGGGTTATCTTTTAAGATATGCTTTAAAGCTAATAATTCTGCTCTTTCTCTTTGAGCTTTAGTCATCTTTCCACCCACATTTTTTACAATAATAAATTAAGTTCTTTTCAACAGGATTATCTTCTAACTCTGTATGAACAACACTCTTAACTTTTAAATCTAGTTTCTTACCACATCTTGGACACCAACCTTTTTTATACAAATATTCTTCTGCTAATTCAGAAAATCTTGCATCATTTAAATTTCTTTTTATCCAAATTATTGCTTCATTTTTTTGTTCATCATCTTCAAAATTTGTTGTATCGTCCAATATTGAATGAAACACTTCATAACCATAACCCATTATATTTTCATCCTCATAACAGCATTTTCAATATTTGCAACATTTGTTTTAATATATCTATTGGTAGTTGCAATACTAGCATGACCCAATAGGTCTCTAATATCAGCTACAGGCACACCATTTTCAGCATAGATACTTGCTGCTGCACTTCTCAAAGAATGATTATTAATATCTTGCCAAAAAGGAATACCAGCTTTTTTAGCAATGTTTTTTAATGTAAGCCCCAAGTTGTTTCTTTTAATTTCATTTCCCCAAGTGCTTTGAAACAATTTATCACAATTGCTTCTTGTCTTTGTTTCCAAATATTTGTCAATAGCCTTTTGTGTTTCTTCATTAAAAAATACAAATCGTTGCTTATTTCCTTTACCTGTAATAACAATATAATTAACTTTTTGTTCTTTCATTTGCTTATATTGCGCAAGTTCAATATCACAAAGTTCACTAACGCGCATACCAGTAGTTACATAAGTAAGAACAATAGCTTTATCTCTATAGCTTGTCGCTACAACCACCATATTTCTAATCATTTCACTACTCATATAGTGTTTAACTTTATTTTCTTCTTTTACTTTAAATTCTTTTGTTATTACATTCTCTTTAGCCTTACCAATCATATTGAGAAATTCAATATAAGATTTAAGGCCATTCATTTTAAGATTGATTGTAGCCGAAGACAAACCTTTTTTAACTAGGTCTTCACGCCACATTAAGATAGATTCTTTAGTAATGTCTTTACTTTTATTAAATTGTTCAAAATCATAAACAGCTTTTGTATAAGCCTGAATTGTATTTTTACTAGCTTTTTTACTGTTCATATAATTGATATATTTACTATTCATTTTAAAATCTCCTTCTGTATTTCATATAATAAAGATACCACACTTAAAGTTTATTGTCAAGATAATTTTTCAACTTTTTTGTGTGGTATCTTTATTTATATTGAAGGAGGTAAGAACAGTAGTGGCAAACAGGATTTGAACCTGTATATCAATGTTTTACTTAAACTATTGCCACATATATAGGCTTTCGCCTATATATTTAATCTTAAACCTCAAATTGTTTTACTGCTTCTTTTACAGTAGAAGAGAACTTAAACTTAGGAATGTAATGCGCAGCAGAAATAACCTTTTCTCCCGTGCGAGGATTATGACATTCTCTTTCATTTCTTACAATGAAGCTAAACTTACCTAGCCCAGGAATAGCAACTTCTTCACCACTTTCTACTGCTTCGATTAGATAATCAAATACACCGTCGTACCATTCTGTAGCTTCACGCTTTGTAATATCATGTCTAGCTGCTAAGTTGTCAATAAATTCTTTCTTTGTCATATTCTTTCTCCTTTAATTTCCTTTTATTTTTTTAGGCTTACGCCCATATAGAGGGCTTTGATAACCTAGAGCCTTAACTGGGTTTTTCAATTTATTCTAGTCCATATAATTTCATCCAAGACTTTCCATTAGATTTCTTATTTAAATCTTTTAATCTTCGTCTAATAAATTCTTTTACCTGTTCTTCTGGATAATTTCTTAACATTGTATTGATAACATTTGTTCCAAGATTTAAAATTGTGGGCCATTCTCTTCCTGTATGTTTAATACCATCAACTTCAATTATTCTCGTTGTTGATTTGTATTTAGAATTGTTTGATGCAGTTATCCATCTGCAATTATTAGGACAGTAATCTTTATCAGAATCAATTCTGTCTATGGTAAGCCCTTCTATCCAATTATTATTTAAACTCCAATCTTCAAAAGCCTATTCAGAATTTAACCATTCATCACATATTTTTATGCCTCTACCGCCATATCTTTTATAATCTTTATTATTTGGATTATAACATCTAGCTTTCATTCCTTGGAAGATGGCCCTCAATTTTTGGTTTTTCCAAAAATAATATTGTTTATATTTTCCAAATATGTCCAAATGTTGACATATTCTCGCATCTTTTATTCGATGCATTTGTATATTTGTTTCCTAACCACACTCAGAACATTTTACATGAAACATTATATGTCCATCGTTTGCTTTAAAATCACATTCATATAAAACTTCATAAATGCCGATTTTTGTTCCTATAATATTTACTTCTTTCTTACTCATTATTATCTTCCCTTCAAGATTTTATTATTATGGGTGAGATGAAAGGAAGGGCTTTCATCTCTAAATATAGTGGTTAGCTACCCACTATAACCCCATATATGGGAGTGGCGGAGGGAGTCGGACCCTCATCAGCCTATTATCTGTAGCTACGGGGTATAAGCCCGCTGTTTTACCTTTAAACTACGCCACCATATCAAATACCTAAGTCTCATCAATTACTTTTCACTATGAACTTTATAATCTTCAGCAAAAATTAGATCGTCTAAATCGTACACTTCGTTTCCTCCTTTCAGTTGTGCATTATACCACAAATTCCACATTTTGTCAACCCCTGTTTTTAATTTATTACCCATCTTTATTTCAACCAACCTACTGGCATAGGTAATGGGCATGAGGTAGTAAACAGAAAGAAATAGATGAGTAGGCATCCAGTCTCATGCAACCTTCAGCCCATATAAAACAATCTTATAGTTTACTAGACTTTAATCTACGCACCCAGCTCCCATATCTTATGTTGCAAGCTAAATTACGATATGGGCATTGTCACCTGTGTTTCAGCGCCCATCCACACAAGTCGATACATCTAAGGTTCGTTTTTCACGAACGAGCTATAAGATTGTTTTGGTTTGAGAAGATTTGGCATTCGGTCACTTCTCTGTGAGCATCTAAAGCCTCGGTAAGCTCTCATTCATTCAACAACAATCTATCTTTCCTGGCTCCCTGATGTTTTATAGCCAAAATTCTTAGGCAGCTACTCCTAACAGGTATTGTTTCATGGGCGACTCTCTAACTCTATCCCCAAGAGATTACCGACCTCTCGTAGATTGGACAGCACGGTTATCTTACTGCCGCTGTTGTTGAATTGTTTGCTGGCCTCGCTTTTTTGGGGCGGTTGCTCGTTTAACTTATCCTACTGATAAGCACCAGCCTTATTTAACATTCGACAAAGTTCGCTACACTTTGCCCGTTCTCTTATGAACTGCTTCAATTTATAGGGGTTTATATCACATTAGCACCCTGATACATTCCCCATTCTATATGAAGATTATCCCTATTCATTTACTGCTTCGACTATCAATTGCTTATAGTCTACTCCAAGACTTTGGACGGGAGCTGGGGTTGGCGTATGCCTTCATCCTCAGCCGAACTGTTAGGAGCCATCCTTGAACGCCAATAAGAACAGATGGTTAATTAGGTTGCAACCTTGGCTTGCTGGCCTCGCCTGTCTTGCCGTTTAACCTGAACTCTTTCATCAAGCACCAGCTTTTAATTAGCACTCTACTGGAAGAACAAGAACAATTTGCTCCATCTTTGCACGAGCTTCAAGTACATTTTTATAATAAGTCATAGCTTCAACTTGCATGTCATAAGTGCTTCTAGGACAAGTAGTGGAAAAATCAAGATTATCTTCATCCCGCTTCTTCAACATTTCCTTTAGCTTGTCAAGTCGAATCTTGACTTGGAAATACTCAGCAATAAAACGGTCCTTGTAATTCTTACTATTCATCATTTCAGAAGTAACTTGTAACATGTTTTATTCCTTTCTTAATTAGCTTTAATAAATTTAAGATTGTTATTTTCCATATACTTGGCTGTAAGTTGTATATACAAACAATCCCTGTCTTTAGGATGTTTCTTTAACCACTTTTCAGCCCATTTCATGCAAAGCATTTCTACTTGAAAGCCGGTATACGTTCCAATGCATTTGTTATTTTTCATAAGATTATATCTTTGTTCCATTGTTGTAACTCCTTTCAAGCGCCAGCCTTAACTTACATATACATTACCACAGATTTGAAGATTTGTCAAGAGGGAATTTTTGTTTTTTTTAAATACATCCTCCGCAACTTCCACGTCGCCAATCGCTTGCTTGAAATTCATAGAACAACTGTTCTTGAATAGTTTGGTCAGTAGAGATATTGTCAAGCCAATATTTGTTGTGTTTAATCCATTCATCCCATGATTTGTTTTTAAATATTTGCTTCCAAGCCACTAGAAGCACCCTGAGTTGTCTCTAAAACCATAGCTGTGCAAAACTATCTCAGGCCCACTAAAATCTTATGTTGCCCACCACGACAACCGGAGAGGTTGATTATCTCTTAAAACCCTAGTAGTTGCACCCACCAGCCTCTCACCACAATAGCACTATCGTAGTTCTCCCGCTCATTGCTGTTCATCCTATTTCAAGGAGCCTTCATCGTGAGTGGAATCAGGTTATTGTATTTGCAAATAGTCAAAAACATATTCTCTTGACTACTCTTTAATACTAACATATTTTATGTTGTTTGTCAATACTTTTTTTAAAATTTTAATAACTTTTATCTTTATTTTTTATCAGTCTTATGGTGCTGTCGTATACACAAAATTATTAACGCTATCATTTATAAAAATGTATATGTAATTTTACTTAACTAATTCTGTATTTAATGAAATCCATTTATTTAAATACCAAACAGCTTTTTCAATATCTTCATGCTTATTTTGTTTATGTTCGCATCTAAACATATATTTAAAAGCATTGCATAAACAGAAATTCATTACTGCATCTCGCCCAAAAACATTTTCCATTACATCAACACATTCAATTCCGCCTACATTATAATGTGCGGGATGATTTACATTGTCCATTAAAATTGTCCTTTCATTGCGTGACGAGGTTTTCTTGTTAAACTATAATCTACTTCAGTTTTTCTATGTTTGTTCATTCTTTCCCTTAATTCTCCATAATTCTTTCTAAATTTGATATATCCTTCACAATTAGCATGGCAACCTACTTTTCTATTGCTACAATTCTTGCAAGGATTCGCACTTACGTTTCTATCGCCAAAAGTAAAACTAAACATTTTAAATTCCTCTTTCTATAATTAAATTTAAATTTTCCACTCTAAATATTCGGATTCATTTTCTTTGCCTTTAATAGGCTCGCTGTAATGACAAGTTCCAAAAGCTTGTGTATCACTTTTCCACACTTTACAAAAACCCACTTGTAATTTATCAATTCCGCTAGAATCTGGTGAATATCCTGTTGTATCAAATTCTTTACAATTCATACAACGATATAGCTTTAAACAACACATTTTTATTCCTCCCAAGGTGCATAAAAATAATGGTCTCCTATTTGAAAAATAAATTTTTGTGAACTATGAAATCCGCCAGAAGCATATTTCGGATTATAAAACCAAAGCATCTCTGAATTTAATAAATTGCCTTCATTAAAAACTTGATTAACAGCTTTTTTAACTTCTTGAGCTGATTCTGGATATAAATTATTCCATTCGTTTATATCTTTCCATCCAGAATATTTATATTGCTTTCTAACTTGCGAAGGCTGTAATTCATCTTTAATGCAAGCATTTAAAATACAATTTGCCACAGCAACTTTGCCTTCATAAGGCTGATTGCCTGATTCTCCAGTTACAATACATTCAACTACATATCGTTCATAATCAGACAGTTCAAAATATTTTTTGTTGTTTTCAATTTCTTGTTGCATTAAGTCGGTACTTTGTTCACTAACTTTAGATTGTGAGTTAATAATAACATTATTCAACGTCAATGTCAATACTAAATTTGAAATTTTTGAATAATTTTTTTGAATTGAAATTTTGATTATATTTTCTGAATATCTTTCTATTGCATATTCTTTTGTTTCAATAAATTTTAAAATACTAATTAATATGATACAAATCCAAATAATAAATATTAAAAAGAAAATCCATTGTTTGTTTTTTGATTTCAATTTTCCACCTCGTTTTTCAATTTCAATTTTGCAGCTCAAAATTCGATTTCAATTTTCCAGTCCATTTATTTTTTAATTTTTAATTTAAAAATAAAATTTATTTTTTTTACTTTTGTTTCATTTTACTTTTTATATTTAATTTCTTTACATCTAAATGAACATCATGTCTACATTATTATATAATATTTATTTTACTTATTTGATTCAAAAATCTAGCAACAAATAAACAAAATAAATTTATCTTTATTTTTAGCACAAATACATCAATAAAATGTTTCCTAAATTTTTTCTACTTGAGACCGAGTAAACAAGTTTACTTTCGTCATAAAGAAATTGTTTGAATTATTCGTTTGTTGAGATTTCTCACAGTCACTATCATTTATATTATCTTTTTTATTATCTATATTTTTATTAACATGTTTCCACATATTGATTTTATATTTTGCATGTTCACCTTTCTTAACCTTATATCCCATTTTATTCCAAGCAGCAAAAGAATACAACTCGACATTTAGGGGAATGTTATTTTCTTGTTTAAATCTTGCCATAATTTCATGATTAGTAATACTCATATTTATTCACTCCATAAAAACAAAAAATATTATATTTTTATTATATCATAATAAAATCAAAAGTCAATAACTTTTTAAATAAAAATTTTTTATTTAAAAAATAACGTGTTGTATTTTGCTTTATAAAATTTAAGATTTTTAAAATAAAATACAAAATCAATAGTTAAATTTTATTTATATACATATATTATATATGTATATACATGTGGGGAAATTTTTGACTTCGCCTAATATATGCACTTACGCATCCAGTGTAAGAAATTTTTATTTTGATGGCTGTTATTACTGGATACTTAGTACTGCTCGACATCTCGCATTGATAGATACTCCGCATTGCTAGATGCCAAGTTTTTTATGCTCTTCTGGTACGCGCCAATTTTCCAGAATTTTTTAATTTTTAATTTTTCAATATGCTTGCTGCCAGGATTGAATTACATTATGATAATAGCATTTCTGAAAAAATATACCATAGCTGAAAAGGGCAAAAATTATTTTTTTTTGAAAAATTTTTATTTATATATAATGTATATACACTGGAAAAAATTACATAAAAATTTTTTGTTGACATTTTGTATATAGCGTGGTATTATAGACACATCAAAAGGAAAGCACATTATGGAGGAAGATGAACATAAAAAAGTACATGCTAATTTTCAAGAACAAAGAAGGGCGTCAAACTGGCGCAATTTTCACAACAACGTCGGGAAAAACATTGTGGATATAAATTCACAGAGAAAAAATAATATCATTGTAAAAAAAATGGAGGTAAATACAATGACAAATTATGAATTGCAAGCTGAAAAATTTTTAGAAAAATATGGCTTGAAGTTGAGAATTTACAACAAAAGAAAAAGGGTGCCTAGCTGGGACAACAAACTTCACAATACATATTCTTGGGAATTGCAAAACAGCAAAGGCGAAAAAACTTCTGGTAAATTTTACGATTCTTTATATAATACCAATAAAGGCATTTTGCCAACTGCATATGATATTTTAGCTTGCTTACAAAAATATGATATTGGTACGATAGATGATTTTATACAAAAAATTGGCCTCAATTGTACAAAAATTTCCATTTCACAAATTCGAAAAACTTACAAATTAGTAGTAAAAGAATATCAGGGGCTTTGCACAGTTTTAGGGCCAGATAATAAAAATAACAATGCAATTTGGGAAGATTTCAGAGAAATTCAATAAAGGAGCGATTTAATTATGAGAATTTATAAAGAAATCGATTCTTTACTTGATTTTGAGCCATGGGGAGGGGCAAAAAGCACATGGGAAAAATTGGTAGACCGCGACTGCGCAGAACGTGCAATAGAAATGATCGAAGAATTTTACCCGGAAGGGTTAAGCGAAACTGCTCTAAATGATATTTTATGGTTCGAGTCCGAATGGATATATAAAATGCTTGGCCTTCCTACCGATGAGCAAGAAGAAGCATTAAAAATTGTTAATTCTTGGGAACAATCGAACCCGGATTTTGTGGAATATATTAGCATTATTCATGGACTTGATGCAAACGATTTTAACGATGCTGAAGATTTTGTGGACTTTTTAAAAGATGAACAAATTTTTGAAGAATTTGTAGACTTTTGTGAGGAAAATGAGGATGAATAAAATGGAAAAATATAATATGCAGTTGACCGCCAAAGGGCTTTACAAGAAAATGGTAAATGATGATATCAATTTTGATTGTGCGGTACAACGCTCTTTGGTATGGGATATTGACAAAAAGCGGAAACTGATTCACTCTCTACTATATGGCTTTGCTGTACCGCCATTCTATCTTACGAAAAATAATGATGGAACTTTTGATAGCCTGGATGGAAAGCAAAGAAGTTACACTGTTTTTCAGTTTATGCAAAATGAATGGAACTTAGGCGAAAACTTCCCGCTTGTACCAGATGACAAAGGCAATAAAGTGAATTTTTCAGGATACTATTGGGAAGCGCTGCCAGAGTGGGCCAAAGATAAAATCAATGACTTTAGCTTTACTGTATATTATTTTGAAAACATGACTGGCGAAGAAGTAAACGAATTCTTCGCCAGATTGAACAATGGTAAACCACTTTCGGCAATCGAACTCACCAGAGTAAAAGCCAAAAGTTTACAAGCCTTCCAAGAAATGGGAAGACATCCAGCCATTGACAGTATCGTGACAGAAAAAGGCAAAGCCAGATTCAATGATGAACAAATTGCAATGCAATGCTATGCAATGGCCTATATGCCCGATGATGTGTTAGATTTTTCCACAAAGACGTTTCGGCCTTGGATTGAACAAGTAGAAGTTACCAAAGATGAATTGGAAACATGTACCAACGTGCTAAAAGATATCAACCAATTCTTGGAACAATTAAGACTGGAAGACAAATCCAATAAAGAAAATGCTAGAGTTTTGCGGCGCATTAAGTCGAAAACACATTTTATCAGCACGTTTTACTTTTTCTGGAAGTGTAAAGAAATGGATATTGCAGATTTTGACGACAAAGCGGAAGCAATTTACAATTTCTTTAAGGGCCCGAAAACAACTGCAAGCGAAAATTACAACGATAGCATAGGGGCAGGCAGCGCACAAAGTTATAACGTAAGGGCAAGGAAAGAAGCAATCAATCAATTAGTTGATAATATTATTTCAATTCCGCAATTTTAAGGAGAGTACAAAATGTTGGCTGCATTGATCTTTGTTGGCGGTATGTGTATGTTGTTTGTATTGTATGGCGTATTTTGCGCCATACAATATATTCCATACAAAAGGCGTATGGAAAAAAGAGGCTTTAAGCCTGCAAGTTTTTGTAAGTGGTGGAGCAAACAGAATTTCTAATTTTTGGAGGTAAAAACATGAACGGAGATATTGGGTGCTTTGTGTACAAAAGTCATCGTAAAAATTCAAGATTATTATTTGAGAATTTCTATATTTTGAATAATACAAATGCAGATAAGGCATCAGCTAAAATAGCAGAAATTGTGGAAAGTATTTTGTATATCCGAAAAGCATTGCATCAAGATAAAGCAAGATTAATCGTAAGATTTAATATTGCATATTTTAATGGCAAATCAGGACTGCGGGAAGATGGAGTTATAACTTTGAATATTCAAAAGGAAGAATATTTCTCTATCGAACAATTAATTAATCAAGTTTATCGTTGCTATATGTTTATCAATCAAAATTGCGAATTAAGTTGTAGAGAATTGCACGAAAATCAGTCAATCAGATATATTATAAATGGATACTACAAAGGAGATTATCAATAAATAGATTTTTTAATAGGAGAAAGAGGCACCAATCATCAGAGCAAAACACGCCAGAATATATATTTCTGGCGTGTTTTTGTCTTTTTTCTCTAATGACTCATATTTGAAATTTGTACAATTTGCTTATTGATTTTTACTGTGTGGTAGTGGTATACTATGATCGTAAGATAAATCGAACGATAGGCCGCAGGCCGGGAGAGAAAGAAAATGAAATACATCACCGCAGCGAGTGAAAACCGGATTATGAAAGCCGCCAGCAAAGACGATTTCGGCTTTTGGGCGTCCGATGAGGCCAGCATCCTAGCCGCTATCCTGGATAACATTAAAGCCAGTTACGGTTGGTGTGGTGTAACGATTTCTGAAGCAAAAAAAATGGGACAGCGTTTTGAAAATTATGATCAAGTTAGTGGATTTTCTCACCGTGAGAGCGTCCTTTATGGCTGGAACGTTAGATTCCCAGAGCTGGTAAGTTATAGCAACACGCTGGGAACCGATGTCCTAACAATCTATGATTTTAACGGCCTTGTAAAAGCCGTTCTTGAAAATTAAAAAGAACTTGAATTGTATTTAAAATAAAAGAGCCTTGCGGCTCTTTTATTTTTGTCTTTATGTTTTTCTTGCTAGATATTTATAAATTAAAATGGCCCTTTTATATTTGGCCTAGAACGGCCTTATTTGAAGACTTTATTCCAGACGTATAATTCCTAGGCAAAGCCGTATTCTTGCCTTGTATGTCAAGTATGGGTTCTGCATAATCAAATGCGGCTATTGATTGAAGCATAGCAGGAAATAAATATATTATATTTGATATTTAACACTGTATACTACATTTTTAAATAGAAACTTCTTTAATGATGGATTGTTCATTGAGATTATTTCTATTGGGCAAAATATTATTGTATATATTGAATTATAGAAAAATTTTTATGTGATTTGATTAATATACAAAAAATTTTATTGAAAAATTTGATTGAATTTAATTTTTAGATTTCGAGATTGAATTTTGATTTTTTATGTGAGAAATAATATTTAATATTATTAGATATAGTTTTAAATATTATATAATGTAGTTTTGAAAACTAGATGATATAGTATATTAAATAATGTATAATATATATTATGTAATGGTAATGTTAGATATAGTGTATAATATTATATAATATATAATATAGTATAGTATATATTAATAACATATATAATATAATAATATATATATTATTAAATAGTATATATTATTAATAATATATAAATATATATTTGATATTTAATATTGAAATATATTATAGTGAAATGTATAAATTATAATTTGATATATAGTGTAGTGTATGATGTATGGTGTATAGTGTGTGGTATATATTGTATTGTTATTACTATATATAGTATAATAATATATTAATATATACAATATATAGTATATGGTGTTGAGTAGTGGATAATGTATAGTATTATATAATATATAGTATATAATATATGGTGTGTTATGTTGTATAGTATTATGCTATATATTGTGTATTATGTTGTGGTTGTATACCATATATTGTATCATGCCTAATACGTATGAATACAAAGCAATTATGCAATTTTTGCATTTTCCAAAAATTAGTTGTAACCATTTTGTAACATTTACAGATTTTGTATAAATAAGTCAAGCATCAAAATTCCATTATTTGTAAATATGATTTTCATACCATAATAGTTATTATGTTATAAAATAAAGGAATTTTTTACCTTTTTACTAAAAAATACCATATAACGCATTAAACATATCCATATATATCCAGATTGGATGGGGGTATAGTTTCGGATAGCTGTAAACAAATGGAAGAAAAAACGTATGTAGCACTATCAAACCAACACCACCTAACACTACTAAATAACATTATTAAAATTTAATT
>ERZ1643246.453-NODE-453-length-52950-cov-29.926950_pt1 | contig 52950 bp, 50 predicted proteins | sample MGYA00579265_ERZ1643246 | MGnify/ENA primary metagenome ERZ1643246 (study PRJEB29033, sample SAMEA4952261) | chicken gut metagenome | biome: Broiler Chicken; feature: Gastrointestinal Tract; material: Caecum | place: Ireland | collected 2018 | study: Broiler... | reverse complement strand
GTAATTTATTCCATTAAAACGGATTTTCTAACTTTAATTAAGGTTTTTTTCATTTTATGTAATGACTTCTTTATAATTTGTAACTAATCTTGCTCCTTGTTTTATTAATTCATTTGTTCCTACTGAATTCATTGAATCTATATTTCCTGGCACAACATATATATCTTTTCCTTGTTCTAATGCAAAATCTACGGTTATTAATGTTCCACTTTGTTTTTTTGCTTCTATTACAAGTAGTCTATCACTTATTCCACTAATTATTCGATTTCTTGCTGGAAAGTTTAATTTTAATGGTTTGATTCCGATTGGATATTCTGTTATTATTGCTCCTCCTGTCCTAATTATTTCATTTGCAAGTTCAATATTTTCTGACGGGTAAATTATATTTAATCCACTTCCAATAACTGCTATTGTTTTTCCTTTTGCTTCTATGGCTCCTTTATGTGCAAAACTATCTATCCCCCTTGCTAGTCCACTTACTATTACTTTTCCTTCTTTTGCTAGATTATATGAAAAATATTTTGTACATTTTTCGCCATATGTTGAATATTCTCTACATCCTATTATACTTATACAGTTTTCGTTTAATATTTTTTTATTTCCTTTTATATATAAATATAATGGATAATCATATATATTTTTGAGATTGATTGGATATTCTTTATCTTCTATAGTTATTAAATCGATATTGTTCTTTTCCATATATTCTATATGTTTATTTACTTTTTCTTTTGTTTGTTTATTCATTATATTTTCTATTATCTTTTCTCCTATTCCTTTTATATTCTTTAATTCCTCTTTTTTTGCGTAATAAATTTTTTCAGGTTTCTTAAATTTTTCTAGCAATATTTTTCCTCTTGCACTACCTAAATTTTCTATTAAACTAAACCATATCCAATATTTTTTATTTTCTAAATTATTCATTTTCTATTTTTCCTTTCTTTTAATTATTCAGCTATAATTACTTAAATCCTGCATCAGTAATTGATTTCAAAAAAATAGAGACACTTTTAATTATTTAAAAAGTGTCTCTAAACTTTTTCATTTCATTTTATTTTATATTGTTTTGTTGTTTTGTAGCTTTAATTACATTATTTATTAACATCGCTATTGTCATTGGTCCAACTCCCCCCGGAACTGGTGTTATATAGCTTGCTTTTTCTTTTACCTTCTCGTAATCTACATCCCCAACTATTTTTCCGTCATCTAATCTATTTATGCCTACATCTATTACAACTGCTCCATCTTTTACCATATCTTCTGTTACAAATTTAGGTTTTCCTATTGCAGATATTAAAACATCTGCTTCTTTAGTTATATTTTTTGTATTTCTTGTTTTTGAATGGCATACAGTCACTGTTGCATTTTTATTTATGCAACATTGTATTAATGGTCTTCCTACAATATTACTTCTTCCTAATATTACTACATTTTTTCCACATAAGTCAATGTCATATTCTTCAAACATTTTAATTACTCCAAATGGTGTGCATGATACAAATGAATCTTGTCCCAAAGCTAATTTTCCTACATTCATTGGATGGAATCCATCTACATCTTTTCTGTAATCTATTTTTTCAAACGCTTCTTCTATATTTAAATGTTTTGGTATTGGGCTTTGTAGTAATATGCCATTTATATTTTTGTCATTATTTAATTTTTCAATTAAATCAATTAGTTCTTTTTGTCTTATACTTTTATCTAACAAATATTCAACATAATCTACTCCAACTTCTTTGCAAGCTTTACTTTTATTTTTTACATAAACTTTAGATGCAGGATCGTCTCCTACCATTATTACAGCTAATTGTGGTTTTATATTATTTTTTTCTAAATTTTCACATTCTATTTTTAGTTTTTCTCTTATTTTCTTTGATAGTTCTTTTCCATCTATGATTATTGCCATTTTTACTCTCATTCCTTTCTTAAGGCACAAATCAGGTTGGAAAAGAATTAAATTTTGGCTAGGAAAACAAATTTGAAATTTATGAGGCGTACGTGTGTACGTTGATTAAATTTCAAATGAAGTTTGACGACGCCAAAATTGTAATTATTTTTCAACCTTACTTCCTCCGTATTTCTATGTTTCATCCAATATTTTATATTCTATATCTTCCATAAAAGGAAACATTTCTTTTACTCTTTTTAATGTTAGCATTGTCATTTTAGGTTGTGGATTCTTTTTATGATCTGACAGTAGTTTTTGTGTATAACAATTTGGTGCTGTTTTAAATAGTAAATATCTATTTTTTACATAGGTATAATATATTTGATATCCGTCATCTAAGTCTTCCCACATCATTTCAAATGTATATTCTTTTTCCATTTCTATTTACTCCTTATTTTATCATATCTGTAAATTCTTTTTCTGATATTATTTTTGTTCCTAAACTTTGTGCTTTTGTTAGTTTACTTCCTGCCTCTTCTCCTGCTAATAGATAATCTGTTTTTTTAGATACTGAAGAAGATACTTTCCCTCCCATATTTTCAATTAAATCTTCTACTTCTTTTCTTGTATATTTTTCTAATGTTCCTGTTACTACAAATGTTTTTCCTTCAAACCTATTGTCTCCTGATTCTTCTTTTAGGTGTTTTGTGTTTACTCCTGCATTTTTTAATCTAGTAATTAAGTCATTTGTTTGTTCTTGAGAGAAAAATTCCACAATGCTATTTGCCATTATTTCTCCTACATCATCTATTTGTTGTAATTCTGTGGCATCTGTTTTTGCTAGATTATCTATATCTCCATATTTTTTTGCAAGTGTTCTTGCAGCTTTGCTTCCTACATGTCTTATTCCTAATGCTGTTATTAATCTATTTAAATCATTCTTTTTACTATTTTCTATACTATCTACTAAATTTTGTGCAAATTTTTTACCATTCTTTTTTAATGATGCTATGTCTTCAAATTTCAAGTCATATATGTCTGCTATGTTTGATATTAGTTTTCTATCTAGTAATTGCTTTATTATGTTTTCTCCTAATCCATCTATGTTCATTGCTTCTCTTGACACAAAATGTATTAGGTTTCTATATAGTTTTGCAGGACATTCTATTCCAGTACATCTTATTGCCGCTTCTCCTTCTTCTCTTTTTGCTTCTGCTCCACATACTGGACAGTATTTTGGCATTTCAAATGGCTTTTCTTCTCCTGTTCTTTTTTCTGTTAATACTTTTACTATTTCTGGTATTACATCTCCTGCTTTTTGTATTAATACTGTATCTCCAACTCTTATGTCTTTTTCTTTTATAAAATCTTCATTATGAAGTGTCGTTTTTGATATTGTTGAACCTGCAACTTTCACTGGTTCTAATATTGCCATTGGGGTAATCACACCTGTTCTTCCTACTTGGCAAATTATATCTTTTACTTTTGTTTCTTTTTGCTCTGGTGGATATTTATATGCTACAGCCCATCTTGGAACTTTTGTCGTTGTACCTAATATTTCTCTAAATTTTAAATCATCTACTTTGACTACTGCTCCATCTATTCCATATGTTAAATCTTCTCTCATTTCTCCTATTTTTTTGATTGCTTCTTCTATTTCTTTTTTATTTTCGCAATAGATTCTTACTGGATTTACATTAAATCCTTGTTTTGCTAAGTATTCTAATTCTTCATAGTGTGAATTGAAATTTTTACCTTCAATTTTTTGTACATTGAATATATATATATCTAATGGTCTTTTTGCTGTTATACTACTATCTAGTTGTCTTAAAGACCCTGCTGCTGCATTTCTTGCATTTGCAAATAGTTCTTCTTCATTTTCTTGTCTTTCTTCGTTCATCTCTTCAAAATCTTTTTTAGATATGAATACTTCTCCTCGAACTGTTATATTTATTTTATCATTTATTTCCATTGGTATTGTTTTTACTGTTTTCAAATTTTCTGTTACATCTTCTCCTACTAATCCATTTCCTCTTGTTGCTCCTCTTACAAATTTGCCATTCACATATTCAAGTGCTGCTGATAGTCCATCTATCTTTGTTTCTACTACATATTTTACTTCTTTTATTCCATTTTCTTCTGCTTGTTTTTCTATTCTTTCTATAAATTCTTCTACTTCTTCAATACTAAATACATCTTGAAGACTTTGCAAAGGTACTTCATGTTCTACTTTTTCAAATCCTTCTTTTACATGTCCTCCTACTTTTTGTGTTAATGAGTCTTTTGTTATTAATTCTGGATATTGCTTTTCTAAATTTCTTAATTCTACCATTAACATGTCATATTCAAAATCTGATATTTCTGGCTTATCTTCATCATAATATTTATTTGCATAATATTCGGTTTTTTCTCTTAATTCTTTTATTCTTTTTTCCGCTTGTTTCTTATCCATTCTTGCTTTTTCCTTTCTTAGTTGTTTATCATATTTCTTTGTTATTATATACAAAAAAGAAAAAAAAATAAAGTATTTCTACTTTATTTTTTTTATTAGATTACATTTCAGTACCTTTGAAAATATTTACGCTCCCGAATGTAACCTTCTTAGCTGTCTTCTCTTGCTAATACTATTGTTCTTATGTTGTTACTTGCATCTGTACATGTTGATAATGTAATCTCTGCTTTTCCTCCTGTATCTCTTTGATAGAATGATGTATCTGATTGGTCTGCTTCAAATTTATTGTAGATTGTATATGTTTTTCTATTTCCTAGGTAATCTGTTATATATACTTTGTCTCCGTTTTCTACTCTTTTTAGATTAGAGAAGAATGCTCCATTTCTATAATTGTGTCCTGCTATTACAACATTTCCTGGTTGATTTATTGCTTCTGCATTTGTTGGGTATAATAATATTACTGATGTTGAAAGTGCTGATGGAGATATTTCTTCTAGAATTGGATAATTTATATCTATTTTTGGTATTGATATTGTTCCTGCTACATCATGTCCTTTAAATTGTTGTCTCTTATTTGTTGTACTACCGTCTCCAGTTGGTGTTGCTTCTAGTTCTACAGAATTTCCATCTGTTGTTGGTGTAGTATTTTCTGATGAGTCATTTGAATTTGCTACATCTCCTTGATAATTGTCAACAAAGTCTGATGCATCTTGTGTTGTTGTATATTTTTGATAAAAATCATATCCTAAAAATCCTAGTAATCCTAAAATGGCAATTATTACGATTACTAAAATTACAGTTAATACTTTACTATATTTACTCTCAAACATATCTTTTACCTCCGTATTTTACTCTACTATTATTATACCATATTGGACTATTCTTTTCAATCTTTAGTTTAAATCTTCTTAGTTTTACTGAATTGTAATGCTTTAAATAATTTTTTCTCCTAATGGTTTTCCTGCTAATATGTGAAAATGTAGATGTTCTACCTCTTGTCCTCCATCTTTTCCACAATTTACTATTACTCTAAATCCGTTTTTATCAAATTTTTTCTCTTCTGCTATTTGGTTGATTATTCTATATATTTTTCCTATTAATCTTTCATCTTCTTTGTCTACTTCTAATAGTGATTTGATATGTTTTTTTGGTATTACTAATATATGAATTGGTGCTGCTGGATTTATATCATTAAATGCTAATACTTCATCATCTTCGTATACTTTAGTAGATGGTATCTCTCCTTTTATAATTTTACAAAAAGTACAATCTTCCATTTTTAATCACATTCCTTTCCAAATTATTTTAAATTTTAAATAATTCTTAGTTCTCAAATTAAGTATAATCATTTTTAACTGAAGTATAACATTATTTTATTAATACGGCCTTTATTCTTCTAACTCCTGAAGAACTTGATTCTTCTTTCTTTATTTTAAAAGTTCCCATATCTCCTGTGTGTGTCACATGAGGTCCTCCACAAATCTCTTTACTAAAATCACCTATTGTATAAACTTTTACTCTATCTCCATATTTATCTGTAAATAAACCTATTGCTCCTGAATTTTTTGCATCTTCATAGCTCATCTCTTCACATGTTACAGGTAAATCTCTTTTTATTTGTTCATTTACTAAATCTTCTACTTTTTGAATTTCCTCTTTAGTCATTTTTTGAGGATGTGTAAAGTCAAACCTTAATCTTTCTTCTGTTATATTTGATCCACATTGTTTTACATGGTCTCCTAAAACTGTTCTTAAAGCTTGATGTAAAAGATGTGTAGCTGTATGATATGCTATTGTTTTCTCATTTTGCTCTGCTAATCCACCTTTGAATTTTTGGTCACTTCCCATTTTTGACTTTTCTTGGTGAGCTTTAAATAATTCATCAAATTTCTTTAAGTCAATTGTCATTCCGTTTTCTTCAGCTAATTCTTGTGTCACTTCTGGTGGAAATCCATATGTGTCATATAATTTAAATGCAACTTCTCCACTTATTTCATTTTTTCCTTGCTCTTTTAGTTTTTGAATTTCTTTATTAAATTCTCTCTCTCCATGAGCAATAGTTTTTATAAATTTGTCTTTTTCTTCAATTATTACTGATTTTATTGTCTCTCTATTCTTTTTTAGCTCTGGATATAACTCATTTAATGTATCAATATTTAAGTCAATTAAATTTGCTAACTCTGATAAATCTATACCTAATTTATTCATATGTCTTATCATTCTTCTTATTAATCTTCTTAAAATATATCCTCTATCAATATTGCTTGGTCTTCCACCATCTGATGTTACCATTATACTTGCTCTTAAATGTTCTGCAATTATTCTTCTACTTTGAATATTATCTACTTTTTGTAAGTTTTCTATTTGTTTCATTACAGGTTCAAATATCTCTGTGTCAAATGGAGTTTCTTTACCTTGAAGTAGCATTGTCATTCTTTCTAATCCTAAACCTGTATCTACATTTCTTTGTTTTAATTTAGAATAAATTCCATTAGAATCTTTGAAATATTCCATAAACACATTGTTCCATATCTCTACATATTTTCCACAATCACAACTAGGTTGGCAATCTGGTCCACATGCTGGCTTGCCAGTATCATAAAACATCTCTGTATCAGGTCCACATGGTCCTTCTTCTCCAGCAATCCACCAGTTGTCATCTTTACCATAAAAATAAATATGATCTTCTGGAATTCCGGCTTTTCTCCATGCATTTGCTGAAACTTCATCCTTTGGGCAATCCTCATCTCCCGCAAAACAAGTTACAGATAATTTTTCTACTGGTATATTCAATTCTTTTGTCAAAAATTCAAAACTCATTTTAATAGATTCATCTTTAAAATAATCTCCTAAAGACCAATTTCCAAGCATTTCGAAATATGTTAAATGACGATTATCTCCAACTTCGTCTATGTCATTTGTCCTTAAACATTTTTGGTAATCTGTAAGTCTTGTTCCTTCTGGATGCTTTTCTCCTAATAAATATGGCACCAATGGTTGCATTCCTGCTGTTGTGAACAACACTGATGGATCATTTTCTGGTATTAATGATGCTGATGGTATTACAGCATGCCCATGTTCCTTAAAAAAATTTAAATATTTATTTCTTATTTCTATTGCTTTCATCGATATTCCTCCCGTCTTTTTACGCTCTTTATTATACTTTATATGTCCTAAAAAATCAAGTGGTCAATTGGGGACAGGTACCGATTGACCAAAAATGGTTCACTTGGGACAGGTTTGTCCATTGTGGGTATATCAAATTGAACAAAAATTGTTCAAAATGTACAGACCTATGTTTTATTTGACCTTTTTACTCTTTTATTGTATAATTGATATTGTAGTTGCGGGTATAATTTAGTGGTAGAATGTCATGCTTCCGACCTGATAGCGTGGGTTCGATTCCCACTACCCGCTCCAAATTATAACAACTTACGAACTATAAGGTTTGTAGGTTGTTTTTTATGTATAAACTAAAAATGTTCTCTTTCTGGAAAGGAGGACATTTTTAATGCTTGAATTTAAGATAATACAGGAATTAAAACCTAATGAGGAATTATTGGGAATTATTAAAAATTATAATTACACAATTAAGAACGGAAAAATTAAGCATTTAATAGCTACAAATTTACAATTTATAAAGCCTACTAAATATCTAATTACACATCCAATTACTCTCACAATATTAGAATATAAAGTAAATGAAATATCTAGTAAACCATTCTATATTAAGGAACATCAGCAGAAGTATAATTTAAAAGAAGTTAAACAAATTCTTATAAAATTGAAAACTTAGCCTTCATATTATGCCATTCAACTTAGGAAAGAAGTAAGAAACAATTCTATTGTCAAATTTTAAATACATTAATTTAAGAAATTCCTTTCAAGAAATACAAACTATAAATTTTAAAATTTGACTTGCAAAAATGCTTTTTAGATAGGAAACATGTGAAGGAGGATATTTTTATGAGATGTGGAGTTTATGTAAGAGTATCAACAGAAGACCAAAGGGATAATGGCTATTCTATTGACTCACAGTTACGAATGATAAAAGAATATTGTGAAAAGAACAATTACGATATTGTAGATGTATATAATGATGCAGGACATTCTGGAAAAGACCTAATGCGACCAGAAATGCAAAGATTATTAAAAGATATCAAATCACATAAGATTGAAACAATAGTTGCTATTAAAGTGGATAGATTAACTCGAAATAATTATGATGGATTTTGGCTTCTAAATTATTGTGAAGAATATGACGTTAAAATAGAATTAATATTAGAACCTTATGATGTAACTACTGCCAATGGTGAAATGATATTTGGAATGAACCTAGTATTTGGACAAAGAGAACGAAAAGAAATTGGAGCAAGAACAAAACGTGCTATGGAAGAAATGGCTTTAAAACATATTCATCCTAGTAAGGCACCTTATGGATATATTAGAAATAAGGAAACTGGACATTTAGAAATAGAACCTATTGAAGCACAAATTGTTAAAGAAATATTCGAACTATGTAAGCAAGGTAATTCTACAAGAAGTATTTCAATAACTATGAAAAATAAGAAAGCTTATTTGAAGACAGGAAAATGGACAAGTGATAGAATTTACAAGATATTAACTAATTCTATTTATATTGGTATATTTGAATATGGAAAATATTGCAGAAAACCACAAGATATTTTAAGAGTTGAAAACTATTGTGAACAAATTATAGATGTTGATACTTGGAAATTAACTAGAAGAGTTTTAGAAAAAAATAAACATTCAAACTATGGAGAACATATTCATTTATTTACTGGAATTGTGAGATGTCCTACTTGTGGAAAAATTTTATCTTCTACAAATTCTTTTAAATATAGTGGAACACCAAAAGAAAAAGTTTACTATCATTTGAGTTGTAAAAATCCTAATTGTAAATCAAAAGGAATACATTATAGTTCCAATAAAATAGAACAGAAATTAGTTAGAATTTTGAATGAACTAACAAGATATATGTATGATATGGATAATGAAATTATAGTATGCAATTCTACTAAAACGAAAGATATTAAAGATATAGAAAAAGCTATTGAAAAGTTAAAAATGCAAGAAAAAAAGTTAGTTGATTTGTATTTGAGCTCCACTCTAAATATTGAAACAATTAACTATAAAAATGATATTATCAAAAAGAAAATTGAAAATTTAAACAAGAAAAAACAACAGATTGATCCTAATAATGATTTTAAAGAATATACAATAGAATTATTAAAAAAGATAGATTGTACTATTAAAAAAGATGGAGTCATATTCAGAAATAAGATAGGTTTTTCATTTATTTTTGATAGTTTAAATAGAAAGTCAAAAAAAGAATTAATCAAAAGACTGATTGATACAATTGAAATTAAGCGAGATAAAAACTACAATATTGAGATAACAAATGTTAAATTTACAGAAGAATTTATCTCAAAAAGTAGTAAAGATTATATTGAATATTTATATGAAATACTACGAAATAATAATGTAGGTTTCATTTATAAAGAAACAATTACTAAACAAGAATTAGAAAAATTACAAGAAGACTATTTTGTATTCTCTAATACAAAAATTTCAAATGGAGAATATGATAATGCCACTCTAACAATATATAATGAGCTACTAAAGCAAAACTTTTATGCTAATGGAATTATAAATTGTCCCTATATTGAGAACGAAAATATAGTAGATAATTTAACTTTAATACCTAAAACTCCGACAGAAATTTTATAACGAATAAACTAAAAAAATGCACAAGAAATATTTTTGGAATTTACAAATTTTGTCCCAGCAAGCACTGAATTTGTACTCCCGCACAAATTCAAAAACGTGTTTTAATCCCCATACCATAAAAATAAAAATAAAAATGCAAAGGAGTAAAAAAACATGAATGATGAAAAAGTAAATTATGTTATAGAAATGATAAAAGATATGGACTTAGAAAATAAATTAAGATTAGCAATATGTATGTGTGACGATTATAGCCATACAAATTTAGTATATGATAAAAAAGAATTGTATAAATACTTTGATAATTTGTTAAAACAAATTAATATTGAATACAGAACAACTGCTGTAAATTTTGCAAATTACCCTTATACTATTTTTGTATCAAGCAAAATTATGGAAATGGATTCAACACAGCAAAATAAAGTTGCACTGTATCTTTTCAATAGTATAAATTTTAATATAAAAAATTGTAAAAGTCTTGACAATAACAAACAAATGTTTTAAAATATATAAAACAAGAAAAGGATGTGAAGCTATGGGAGAAAATAAATTATCAATTCAAAATGAATTGGCTATAGAAGATATAAAAAATTTAATATATACTATAAGAGGAAAACAAGTTATGATGGATAGTGATGTTGCTAATATATATCATTGCGAAACTAAATATGTAAACCGTGTAGTAAAAAGAAATATAGAACGATTCCCAGAAGAATTTTGTTTTCAATTGAATGAAAATGAGTTTGAAGTTTTAAGGTGCCAATTTGTCACCTTAAACGAAAATGGAAGAGGACAACATAGAAAATACTTACCTTATGTATTTACCGAGCAAGGTATAGCAATGTTATCAGCTTTATTAAAAAGTGATGTGGCAGTAAGTGTTAGTGTAAATATTATGAAAGCTTTTATTGAAATGAGAAAATTTTTAATGTTAAATGGACAAGTCTTTGAAAGGCTAACAAGCGTAGAGCATAAACTATTAGAACATGATAAAAAATTTGACGAAGTCTTTAACCAATTGCAACTGGAAGAAAATATCAAACAGAGAATATTTTTTGACGGTCAAATATATGATGCCTATAGTATCATTATAGATATTATAAAAAAGGCAAATAATAAGATTTTAATTATAGACAATTATATTGATGACAGTATCTTAAAAATGCTCACTAAAAAGAAGAATAATGTAGAAGTAATTATTTTAACATCTAACAAAAGTAATATTCAAAATATAGATATTCAAAAATTTAATAAAGAATATCCTATATTAAAAGTGGCTAAAACAAATAAGTTTCATGATAGATTTATTGTTTTAGATAATGAAGAAATGTATCATTTAGGAGCTTCAATCAAAGATTTAGGAAAGAAATGTTTTGGAATTAATAAAATAGAAGATATAGAAATTATAGAAAAAATTATTAATTTGTAATTAAAAAAAGGCAACATTAACAAATTTAATAGTGTTGTCTTTTATACATTTCTAATATAATTTTACATATTCTTTTGATTAAGTGTTTAATTCCCATTTAGGTGGATAAATATAATCTATTTTTTCATTTTTAGCCACATACTTTTTCTTTATCTTAGTTCTATTTGATTTCAAATCAGGTAATGCCTGCCTACAATATTTATCAAGTTCACAGAAAATATTTTGACAATCTATTAATTGTAAAGGTCTATTGCCAATTCTTTTAAAATTCAAATTTAGTCTTTTAAATTCTTCATCTTGATGTTTATACATATATCTAATTATATCTTCATTACTCATCTTACCTTTGTCTATAAAACATTTTTTAATTCCACGAAGTGAACCAGGTCTAGCAACTGCAAATTCATCTTCTTGCCAATTAACAACTTCACTATAATTAATATCAGTAACTAATTGATAAGCCATAAAGTTACCAATTAGAGGATAACTTTTAATAATATAAAAAGCTTCTTCCATAGTTTTACAATTAACAATTTTATCTTGTATTTTATCTTCGACAAACATCTTATTTAGTAGTGCTAGATGATTGTCATGTTTTCTATCATAACCGAATGCCTTATTAGCACAGCTTATATATGCATCATTGTAAATCTTTGTACCTCTAGATATGGCATTTTCTAATACTTTAGAATATTCTTTAATTTTAAATGACTTTAGCGTTATTTCTTCAAAATTATTTTTTAACAATTCCCAAGTGGATTCTTTATTAAACAATTTAAATAATAATATTCTAAATAATATATCTTCATCAGAATATTTTTTTCCATTATATATAACATTTTTTAGCAAATATTGACTAACTCTATCATTAACTCGATAACTATTACAAAATTTATATTCTTGTAAAATTCTATCATTAGTCCATGGAGCAGATTCTCCGTTTACTTTTTTCCAAAAAATACTTTGTCTTTCGCAAGCAAAATACCAATATAAATCATATACTTCTTGTCTTTTTTTCATATTCTTACCTCATACATTTTGGATCTTGTGAATTAATACATCTTTTTAATGTTAGTACTTTATCTTTGTTATCAGTATAATTTGCTATTATTTTTTGCCCTATACAGCCACTTTTACAAATTGAATATTGTTCACAAGAAGAACAAAAATTATCAATATTAAAATTTCTAATATTACTAAAATATTCAGAATTATACATATCCATTAAAGAGTTTTCGTTTATATTTCCACTAATACCTAATTCAGTAAAATATTTAATTGAATCACAAGGATAAGCAATTCCATCAAAGCCAATTATCATTATTTCATCAGCAATAATACAAGGACTATTTTCAATACCTAATATATTCCAAGGACTACCAAGTCTAATTCTATTTTTGTCAGCAAAATTTAAATAAAAATCTTTAATATCTAATAATTGTTCTTTTGATAAATCCATATAAGTTGTTCCTTTTCCATGAGGGACAAATCTTAATAAACTTACCTTATCAAAATATTTTCTGCTTTTAAATGTATTTATTGCACTAATTATAACATCCTTAAATTTAGAATATGAATCTTTAGAAACGGTATAATGAAATCCTAATTTAGCATCATTTTCTTCAAAAACTTTATCAAAAAATTCTTCATTGTTATATATAGAAATATCTTTTTCATCTGATAAAGAATCTGCGAGAGAATAAACAATTTTATTTAATCCTAAATTAATTAAATGTTTATATTTATTTAAAGTTTCATCAGTTCTATATGCAAAGGTATAAATAGTTGATTTCATTCCTAATTTTGAAGTTAATTCAACAAGTTCAGAAAGGCTATCATACATTAAAGGTTCCCCACCTGTAAAAACTATATCTTCAACACCCATTACTTTTGCTTCTGTAATAATTTTATATACACTATCAAAATCTAATTCTTTTAGATTGTCAATATTATTAGTAGCATTACTAGAACAATGTTTACAATTTCTAGCACATTTATTAGTTAACTCTATTTTTATTTCTTTTAACATATAATCACTCCATAAAGTATAAATATGTAATTATTATATAACAAATATCAAAAATTTTCTATATTTCAATTGAATTTCAATAGTAATTTATATATAATATCATTAGAAAGAGAACAAGAAAGTTCGTAACTTGTATGTGATTCGCTCCAGATATAAAAATCGCACTAATTGATGCGATTTTTTGTTATTTCCAGAATTATTTTTATTCACCTATAAATTCATCAAGCAGTAGATCATTAAAGAAATATTTAAAAAAAATTGATTAAAAATTACGGTACACTTTAATAAATTGTTTGATATTTTTTATTGTAATATTATAAATTCATTGATATAATATTTTATAGATACAATCAAGAATAAAAAAGGAAAAAATAAATGGGTGTTCAGAATCAGTTAGTAAAATATATAAATAATCCTATAAAAACTTTTATAAATAAACTATTGTCTATGATTACAAGAAAATATGGTTCTTCTAAGTTAATAGATAAAGATACAGAAGCTATGATAAATTTGCAATTTCCAAATGAATTAGAACAGAAAGAAGTTAAAGAACTGCTAGAAGATTTATTAACAAGAAATCATGACTTGTCAGAGACATTAAATATTAAAATATTGCGAAAAGATATTGTAGAACTATTTGGAAAAGCTAAATTAGAAAGAATAGTTAATGATTCTACACTACAAGATAGTATTTTAGAATTATCAGAAGAAGAATTGAAAACATATCACTATATACTAAATTACAAAACAACGGATTTTGACGAACGTATTAGTAATTTAAATACTTATGCTTGTAAAAATATAAATTTGGATGAGTTGCAAAATTTACCAGAAACTGAAAGATTAAAGGCTATTAGTATTATTGTAAGCAATAGCCAATTTAATTTAGGAAGTTTAGGTGAATTAAATACATACTATGAAAAAAGAAAAGCAATTTGTCAAGAAATCATTTCCGACCCTAAAAAAGTTGAGGAAGAATATCAAAAAGATATCGAATCGGAAGATGAAATTAGCGTTGTTCCATTCGGGTTATTATATGAAATGCAATCATTGGATGAAATAGATAGGATTAAATATGCAATTATTGAAACAAAATATGGAATGAGTTTAGAAAAAGCTCATGTTTTATGTAGTGCTTTTGGAGAAGATTGTGATAAAATTGAACAATCTGAAGAAACAAGAATACTTACAGAATTAAAAGAAATATTAGGAGAAACTAATGTAGAAAAATTAAGACAGATTAGTTTAGATGAAGTTTATTCTAATTATGGTGGAACTATTAATATTTTTCCAAATCTAAAAAATGCTTATTTACAAAAATACCAAGAAACATTATATAATATTAATGAACAAGATTATATTGGATCACAAAGTGTAAAAATAAAAGGAAGAAAAAAATCTAATGTAGAAATTTATAATGTTTTAGGAAAAGACAATGATAGGGCAGATTTTAATATGATATTAACTTCTTTAGGGGGAATTTATTATATTCATCATAATTATGAGGATTTAATGGCTGATTGGGACAGACAAGATAAAAATCACACAATATCCTGTTCATATATAGGAAATGATTTTCTAGGAGTAGTTGATGAAAGTTATTTACTAGCCTTTTCTGACGTTCAAACAAATGAGTTGTTACAAGCTAGGAACCAAGATGCTGGAACTGTTGATTCTACATTTGAAAGATGGGAAGATTTAGAAAATAATAGATTTTTAATTCCACAAAATCTAATTGATTCTTCAAAAGTTTATAATGAATTATTAGTTGAAAGAAAAATTGAAAAAGATGGCAAATTGATTAATAGGAAACCTACTTTTGCAGTATTTATAGCAAAAAATCTTGAAGATATATACAATAAAAGCAATGTTGAATGGTATTCGGCCAAAAGATTGGCAGCTTCATTAGATATTCCAATTGCAGTAATAGATGGAACTCAATGTACAAAATTAGAATTTGCTAAAGTACAAGATATGGTTAGAGCCTTCAAAGAAGAGCATAGAATAGATTTAATACCCAATATAATTCATAAAATAGAAAATAATAGAGCTGCCCAAAGAGGCAAACTCAAAGATGTAAGAAATCAAATTTTTTCTAACCAAGCAGTAAAAAAGTGCTTAGAAGATATCATAGGAACGATAATAACTTCTGATATAGATACATTTAATCAGGGAATTGAAAGTTTTGTAAAAGTAACTCAAGATTTGAAGAAGGTTTATTCAGAACATACTGATACATCTCTAGAAAAATGTAAAACCTATAATTATGATGATTATATAAATAGATTAAAAATACTATATAATTCAAGAAATGGTCTAAATGGTGGTTCAGAAACTGGAATACAAGAAAAATGTAATGTTCAACAGATGGCTAAGAATGATAACGAAATAGAGTTTAATTAACACAAGTTATAATAGAAGGTATTTATAAATTCCTTATACCTTCTATTTTTTATTATCTATGTATATTTTATTCCGCCATTTTGGTGGATACATATATTCTATTTTAGTTGTTTTTGGAACATATCTCTTCTTTATTTTTGTTCTGTTTGATTTTAAGTCTGGAATAGCTTGTCTGCAATATTTATCTAATTCACAAAATATATTTTGACAATCTATTAATTGCAATTTTCTATTACCAATTGGTTTAAAATCTAAATTTAGTCTTTTAAATTCTTTTTCTTGATTTTCATACATATATCTAATTATATCTTCATTGCTCATTTTTCCTTTATCTATAAAACACTTCTTTATCCCTCTTTCTGAGCCTGGTCCTGCTACTGTAAATTCATCTTCTGACCAATTTACAACTTCACTATAATTAATATCTGTTACTAGTTGATATGCCATGAAATTTCCAATTAGTGGATAACTTCTTATAATATTAAATGCTTCTTCCATAGTTTTTGCATTTTTTATTTTTTGATATGATTTATCGACTATAAAAATTTTATTTATCAATGCTAAATGATTATCATGTTTTCTATCATATCCAAACGCTTTATTTGCACAGCTTATATAAGCATCATTGTATATTTTTTCTCCATTAGATATAGCATTTTCTAAAGTTTTAGAATATTCTTTCATATTAAATGTTTTTAGTGTTATGTCATCAAATTTTTTCAATAATAACTCCCATGTAGATTCTTTATTAAATAATTTGAATAATATTATTCTAAATAACATATCTTCATCAGAATATTTTTTTCCATTATATATGACATTTTTTAATAAATACTGGCTTACTCTATCGTTTACTCTATAACTATTACAGAATTTGTATTCTTGTAAAATTGGATCATCTGTCCATGGAGGCTCCTCCCCTTTTAGTTTTTTCCAAAAAATATTTTGTCTTTCACAAGCAAAATACCAATATAGATTATATATTTTTTCCCTTTTTTTCATATTTACTCCTCATTCTTAAAATCTATTAAAAGTATAGAACCTACTTGTTAAAGTAGATTTTATACTTTTAGTTTTTTATAAATTATCTATTTTTTCTTCTAATGAAATTTCTTTTCCATTTAAATAATTCAATATTCCATTATTACCTTTAAAATTAAATTTTATTTTGTAACTACATAGCATTTGATACTTTTTATGAAATTTTTTATTTATTTCATTATTTCCGTATTTTCCATCTCCTATTATTGGATATCCTATATATGCTAAATGTGCTCTTATTTGATGTGTTCTACCTGTTTCTATTTCTACATCTAATAATGATGTATTGTCTTTTCTTTCTTCCAATACTGTGTATTTAGTAATAATTTTCTTATACCCTTTTTTATAATCATCACTTATATATACTTGTGATTTTTTATTATCTTTAAAAAGATAACTTTCAATTGTTTTTTGCTTTTCTTTAGGATGACCATATACCAATGCCAAATAATGTTTTTCTATTTCATGATTTTTAAATTTTTCTAATAAAATATTTAAGCTTTCTTCGTTTTTGGCAAATAATACTAAACCTGTTGTATTCCTATCGATTCTATGACATGGCATAGGCTTAAATCCACAATTTTTAAACTTTTTGTGTATTATTTCTGTCAAACTATTTTCCCCTGTTACTTCAATATTTACAGGCTTGTCCAAAACTAAAATATTGTCATCTTCATAAACTACTTTTATATTTTTAAATGCATTATTCTCCATATCATCTTGCATATACAATATAATTTTATCATTTTCATATACCAAAATATCTTTATTAATTCTTTTTTCATTTACTTTTATATCTTTTTTTCTTAGTAATTTATTAAATGTATTATAATTAATATTTGGTAGTTTTTCTAATATTATTTTATTTAATTTTTTTCCATCATATTTTTTATCAACTATTATCTCTTTCATAATAATATTATTATACATTAATATTAATATTGAAACAAGCATGCTTTTAAGATTTTTTCGTATTTTTCAAAATTAGGCTCATATTTTTCTATCATTCTGTAGAAATATTTTGAATGTGTTTTATATTTTAAATGACAATATTCATGTAGTATTACGAAATCTATCACATCTCTATGGAACATTACTATTTTAGGATTTACTGTTATTTTATTTTGAACACATCTTGCTATTTCATTCTTCATATTTTTTATTTCATAATCTTCTGGTGCAAATCCTACCATAATTCTTACTTTTTCCATTGATCTTTCTATTTCTACTTTAGCGATTTGTTCGTATAATTTTTCTATTGCTAAATCTAGTATTTGTTTGTTTGAGTTATTTTTATATCTACTTGGAAGTGATATTTTTATAACCTTTTTTTCTATGTCTAATTCTGGAACTTTTACATTTTTGTATACGATTTTTACTTTAAAATCTGTTCCTAACACTGGGACTGGATGTCTTTCTATACTTGTTTCTTTTGTTGTTTTTATTTTTATTTTATTTCCTATTTTATACATATTAATCACTCCCTCTTAGAATTTTTGTTTTGCAAATTATTGTTCGCTTTTGTTGAACTTATTTTATATTTTATTTTTTATTTTGTCAATACTTTTTTTAAAAAAATATAAAATTTTTGTTCGTATTTTATTTTTTTATTTGCTAACCTTCTATATTTAAGTATTATCAGCACTTTTGAGGTTTTTGTGTTTATTTAATTTTTTATTAATTAGGTCTGTCCCTTTTGAACAAATTTTGTTCAATTTTGTACGTCCCCAATGTTCAAATTCTTTTTTCTTCAAAGGTTTTGAATAATAATATCCTTGGAGCATATCACATCCTATTTCTTTCAAATATTTTACTTGTTCCTCTGCCTCTACTCCCTCTGCAACTGTTTTTAGTCCTAACTTTTTTGCAATATAAATTATATAGTCTACCATATTATTGTTTTTATTTTTTATATCTATTTTATCAATAAATGTTTTATCAATTTTTATTATATCTATTGGCATTGATTGTAACATATTTAGTGAGGAGTACCCTGTTCCGAAATCATCTATTGATATTACAAATCCCGCTTCTTTTATTCTTTTTATCATTTTTATTATTGATATGTTTTCTATCATCGTTACATTTTCTGTTATTTCAATTTCTATTTCTTCTGTTTTTAAATTATATTTTTTTGCTATTTTTTCATATTCTTTTATAAATTCTTCATTATAGAAATTCTCTTTGGATATATTTACTGATATCATCGGTATTTTTTCATTCTTTACTTGCTTCCAACTTTGTATATCTTGGCATACTTTTTCAAATATATATTTATCTAGTTCTATTATGAAATGATTTTTTTCAAATACTGGTATAAATATATTTGGTGAAATTATTTCATCTTCTTTTATCCATCTTACCAATGCTTCTGCTCCTACCATCCTATTCGTTTTTGTTGATATTTTAGGTTGATAATATACTTTAAATTCTTCATTTTCTAAAGCTTTTTCCATTTGAATTTCTATATTGTGCTCTCTTATCATATTTTCTTCCATTTGATTATTAAATATTTTATATTGGATATTATAATTTCCTTTGGCATAGTTATGAGCTATTAATGCTTTATCTAGTGCTTGTATTATGTCTTTGTCTCCTTGTATCTTATATATTCCAATAGATATATATACCCTATATTCGCTTTTATTTATTTGTATCTTCTTTAAATCTTTACATATTTTATCTACTACATGTTGTATATTTTTATCTGTAACTATTATCATCCCAAACATATCGTTTGCAAGTCTGCAAACAATAGATTTTTTTTCTGTTTTTATATTACTACTTAATATCCTGCCTATTTGATACAATATTTTACTTCCTATATCATGTCCATATTTCTTGTTAAATGATTTGAATTTATCTATATCTAATGCTATTACATAAATATTTTGATTTTCATCTTTTAAGATAAAATTTCCTTTTTCCAAAAAATAATTGTAATTTCCAAGTTTCGTTATTTTATCTATATATGCTAAATTATACAATTTTTCTTTTTCATTTTGCATTTTTGATATCCTTTCTTTTTTGTTTTAGTATATCCAAATTTTGTAGTGCAAAACATAAAATTTTTGTATTTAAATATTTTTGATATTTTTTAAGAACAAAAAAAGAAAAATTTTGAAAACTTTAAATTTTCTCCATTTTTCTCTATTTTTAATCCATATTATATATTTATTTTTGAAAATATGCATCATACTGCATAATCTTAAAATTCAGCATTATAAATATAAAAGTAAACGGAAGGCACTAACAGCAAAATTGTCGGTTGTTCCATCATAGCTGTAACGCAAACTTGTGCAATCAATGCTTTCATTGTTATAGCAAGATCCTCCTCTCCAGGTTGCACAAGGAAAACTAGGAATAACATGTGTCTCTGTTGACCATTCGAAACAATTTCCTGCCATATCATATATATTGCATTGCTTATCTACTGAATTTGTATTAGCTAATATTCCTTCTCCTGTTAAACTCTCTTTTAAAGGAGTTGTTGAAAATCCATTTTGTATTGAATATGTGGCGCTATTATTTTCTTGACCTTTTTGTTGGATAAATAATATTGCTGTATCCCATGCATAACTATTTACTAAATCACTATTTACTCCTGAATATATTTCTTGACACAATTCACTTGCCTTAGGTTGTGTTATATAATTCCATGGTTGAACACCAGATTTACTTACTAATTTTAGACTTCCTGATGATTTTTCTCTGTATCCTGTCCAACTTGCTTCATTATTACTATTACTTGTTACAACATTGCTTTCATCATATCCTGTTACTCCTGCTTCATATCTTCCTATATAATATCCATGATTTTCTTTTACACTTTGTATAAATGCATTTATATCTGTTGCTACCGTATTTCCATTTCCTGTTGTATCTTCAGTATAATAATAAGAAGAACTACTACTTGTTTTTAATTGTCCTTCTAATGTTGTTGGTGTTAATTCTGTGTCTATATTTCCATTCTCATCAAATACATATCTTCCTAATATTATTTCTCCATCTATCGCATTCTGTACTGTCTTTCCTTCTTCTCCTAATATTCCATCTACTGGTATCCACACATATTCACTGTCATCTGGAGCATATACTACTAAACCTCCATTTATTGATGTTTCTCCTGTTTTGTCAGATACTCTAAATCCCTCTGGTATTATTGCTACCTTTCCATCGCTTTCATATTTGTTTCTTTCTGCAGTAGCAACTTCTCCTGCTTTTATTACATTTGATAAAGTATTAGTATTCTCTGATTCTTCAGATATAGGTTCTTGTATTAAAACAGCTGTATTATTTTCTGAACTTTCATTTGAGTCTATTTCATTTCTTAGTCTTTCATTCTCTTTTAATAAAACAAATATTGTAACTCCTGCTAAAATTAATATAACTGCAATTATTATTACTAAGACAATTAAAGTTATGCCTCTCTCAGTTGTAAATAATTTTCCCTTCCCTTTTGAAATATCCTTTCTTTGTTTAATCATATTTGTCCCCCTTTCTTTTGTATCTAGTTTTAGTTTATGTTTATCTAATATTTTGTACATAACCATTTGTCAAAAAAGGACAAACATTAATATCTCCAATTAATAAAATTGATAGAAATTATATATGTCTGTCCCTTTTGTTCAAATTTTGTTCAATTTGATACGTCCCTATTATTTCATTGCTTCTTCTACTGCAACTGCCACTGCAACTGATGCTCCAACCATTGGGTTGTTACCCATTCCTATTAATCCCATCATTTCAACATGGGCTGGTACTGATGAACTTCCTGCAAATTGTGCATCTGAGTGCATTCTTCCCATTGTATCTGTCATACCATATGATGCTGGTCCTGCTGCCATATTGTCTGGATGTAATGTTCTTCCTGTTCCTCCTCCTGATGCTACTGAGAAGTATTTTTTACCTGCTTCTAATCTTTCTTTTTTGTATGTTCCTGCTACTGGGTGTTGGAATCTTGTTGGGTTTGTAGAGTTTCCTGTGATTGATACATCTACATCTTCTAACCACATGATTGCTACACCTTCTCTTACATCATTTGCTCCATAGCATTTTACTTTTGCTCTTTCTCCATCTGAATATGGTATTTCTTCTATTACATTTACTTTTCCTGTGAAGAAATCAAAATCTGTTTTTACATATGTAAATCCATTTATTCTTGAAATTACTTGTGCAGCATCTTTTCCAAGTCCATTTAAGATTACTCTTAATGGTTCTTTTCTTACTTTATTTGCTGATTTTGCAATTCCTATTGCTCCTTCAGCTGCTGCAAAACTTTCATGTCCTGCTAAAAATGCAAAACATTTTGTGTCTTCAGATAATAACATTGATGCTAAGTTTCCATGTCCTAATCCTACTTTTCTATCATCTGCAACTGATCCTGGGATACAGAATGCTTGTAATCCTTCTCCTATTGCTTTTGCTGCATCTGCTGCTTTTTTACATCCTTTTTTGATTGCTATTGCTGCTCCTAATGTATATGCCCAAGCTGCATTTTCAAAACATATTGGTTGTACTCCTTTTACTATTTCATATGGATTAAATCCTTTATCTGTGCATATTTTTAATGCATCTTCAAAGTCTTTAATTCCGTATTTTTCCATTACTGGTTTTATTTGGTCTATTCTTCTTTCATAACTTTCAAATGTTACTGCCATTTATTATTCCTCCTTATTTTTTTGTATTTTTTCATCAAAATACTTTATAAAATTTTCTAGTTCTTTAATATATTCTGTTTTTATACTATTATGAATATCTTCTGCTACATCTTCTTTATATGTATGTGTTATCAAATTTCTATCCTTTAGCATACTCATATAAATTTCGCCGTTTTCTAGAATATTATATTGAAAAGCTGTTCTAATAACTGATCCTGGTCCTAATTCATCCAATAGTTCTTGTTCTTTCATATATTTTTGAAGGGTTTTCCAAAATAGTTCAAATGTATATTGATATGCATTTATAATTGCACTTCTATCTTTTTCGCTACCATTATCTGTTTCAACAAATTCCTTCAACTTATTAAAAGCCTTTTTAAAGTTTTCATAACTTTGTATTACATTATTTGGCATATATTTCAACTCCTTCTCTCAATATACTTTCTTTTATTTTATCATCTTTACCAAGACTATTAAAATTTATTAGATCAATTTTATATGGTAAATATAAATCATCAATTTCAAAATATATTTTTGTGTTTATTTCATTAGTAAGACTTTCTCCAAATAATGCTATGTCGATATCTGAGCTATTTCGATAGTCTCCTCTAGCCCTTGAGCCAAAAATACAAGCTCTTTCTACTTCATCATATTTTTCTATTATTGATATTATATCTTTTACCACTTTTTCATCTAATCCAAATTTCATTTTTCCACCCATTTTTTAATGAATTATTATTAGCATTGCTTTCCATGTTTATATGGTCTTGTTTCATTATACTCCATTTTTTCTAAAATAATTTTTTCTAAGTCTATATCATTTCCTCCGCAGAAATCAAATATTCTTATTATAACATCTGCTAGCTCTGATGGTATTCCACAAGGCTTTTTTCCTTCTTCGTAATATGTCTCATTAATCGCTTTACCATTTCTGTATTCTTCAAATGCTTCTGATAATTCACTATGCATTAATGCAATTACTTCTCCAAAGTTTCTGTCTTTTTCCCAAAATCCATGCTTCACACTATTATCATGAGCTCTTTTTACTAAATCATTAATCATATTAATTCATCCTTTTATTTATATTTTTTCAAAAACGACGCAAGATGCCGCTTTTCATTCGTTTTATTTGAAAATTAATTAAAATTAGTGAGATGTGCATTTTTTATAAATATAGACAAACTGAGATAGTACTTTTGTACATCGAAGTTTGGATATATTATAAAAAATGTGCAGATTGCTGATTTTAATTAATTTTGTCTTGGGTCGATTCGTTTAACAGCCTCATCAAATCTACCATATGTACCAGAAGCTTTTTCAATTGCTTCCATTGGATCCATACCCTTTTTAATGTTATCCATCATTTTTCCCATATGAACATATTTATAACCAATAATTTGGTCATCTTTATCTAATCCAAGTTCTACTATATATCCTTCAGTTAATTGTAAATATCTTGGTCCTTTTAATGTACTTGAATAAATAGTTCCAACTTGTGATGTATGTCCTTTTCCTAAATCTTCAAGTCCTGCTCCTACTGGAAGTCCTCCTTCTGAGAAAGCTGTTTGTGTTCTTCCATATACTATTTGTAAGAATAATTCTCTCATAGCAGTATTTATTGCATCACATACTAAGTCTGTATTTAATGCTTCTAATATTGTTTTTCCTGTTAATATTTCTCCTGCCATAGCTGCTGAATGTGTCATTCCTGAACATCCAATTGTTTCTATTAATGCTTCTTGGATAATTCCGTCTTTTACATTCAATGTTAATTTGCATGCTCCTTGTTGAGGTGCACACCATCCAATACCATGAGTTAATCCTGATATATCTTTAATTTCTTTTGCTTTTACCCATTTTCCTTCTTCTGGGATTGGTGCTGGTCCATGATCTACTCCTTTTTTTACCACACACATTTCTTCTAATTCTTTTGAATAAATCATCTTTAATTGCTCCTTTCAATATTTTGTTTTTGGAATAAATCCATATATGTTAATAGGATTTTTGCATCCTAAAGTTAATATCTTGTTTAATATTTTATTATATTAAATTATTTTTTATCAATTATTTTTTGTGTCTTCTTCATTTAATTCATCATTTAAAAAAGATAATATTTGATTTTTTATTTGTACTTTTGGATTTTCTGCTTGAACCTTTTCATTTTCTTGATTTTTTTCGATTTCTTTTTTGGGAATTATTTTAAACTCCCTTTTATGTATTTTTTTGCCTTCGTTTTTAGTTTCTTCTATTTCTTGTTGCTCGTCTTCTTTTACATATGTTTCTTCTTCGTTTGTTGTATCATAATCAATTATCTTTTTTATATCTTGTATATATATTCCTGCTTCATATACTTCTTCTCTTACTAAATTTTTTGGTCCTGTTAAATATTTTCTTAAGATCTCTTTTTCCTCTTTATTTAATTGTCCCATTCCTATATTTAGATATTGGTATCTCCATATTATATGTCTATCAAAACTTGAATATTCGGAATTTACTAGGTCATCATATTTGAATTCTATTTTAAAATTTGTGTTTTCTATTGATATTGTTATATTACTCCAAGTTTCTCCTAGTTCTATCTTTTTATATATTTCTCTTAATTTTTTGATTTCGTTATATAATATTTCTACTAATTCTAAATATTCTTTTTCATTTAAGTTGAATTTTGATGGAATTTCATATACATTTACAGGATTTTTCTTTAATATTCCTTTTGGTATATAATAGAAAAATAGCTCTCCTTTTGTTTTGTCTTTTTCAGTATCAATTACAGATGCATATAAATATAACTTTTCCCATTTATCAGGAATCATATAATATATTTTTCTTTGTATGTCTTCATAAATTTCCTTGGTTTCTCTAGTTTGTTTTAACATATTTACCCCTTTTTATCTTTCTAATAGACTCTCGCCTGTCATTTCTTCTGGTTTCTCTATTCCCATTAAGTCAAGCATTGTCGGTGCTAAATCTGCTAATTTTCCATTTTCTTTTAATTTTATTGTTTGGTCTTCTGTAATTAATATTATAGGTACAGGATTTGTTGTATGAGCTGTATGTGGCTCTCCTGTAGCATAATCTATCATTTGCTCTGCATTTCCATGATCTGCTGTAATTATTAAGTTTCCTTTTTTCTCTTCTATGATTTTAACTATTCTTCCTACACATTCGTCTACTGCTTCTACTGCTTTTATTGCTGCTGGTAAACTTCCTGTATGTCCTACCATATCTGTGTTTGCAAAGTTTAATATTACAACATCATATTTATCACTTTGAATAGCTTCTACAACTTTATCTGTAACTTCATATGCACTCATTTCTGGCTTTTGATCATATGTTTCTACTTTAGGTGAGGGTACTAATATTCTATCTTCACCTGGATATTGTTTTTCTTCTCCACCATTAAAGAAGAATGTTACATGAGCATATTTTTCAGTTTCAGCTATACGTAATTGTGTTAATCCTGCTTTGCTTACTACTTCTCCAAATGTGTTATGCAATACTTCTTTTTTGAATGCTATATGAACATTTGGCATTGTTTCGTCATAATTTGTAAAACATACAAAGTATAAATCCATTTTCTTTGTTTCAAATTCATTAAAGTCTTTATCTACAAGTGCTCTTGTTATTTCTCTTGCTCTATCTGGTCTGAAATTGAAGAATATTACTGAATCATTTTCTTCTATTTTTGCTACTGGTTCTTCTCCATTGCAAATTACTGTTGGTTCAACAAATTCATCAAATACTTCTTTTTGATATGAATCTTCTATTGCTTTTATTGCTGTTCCTGCTTTTAGCCCTTCTCCATTTACTAATGCATCATAACATTTTTGGATTCTTTGCCATCTTTTATCTCTATCCATTGCATAAAATCTTCCTGAAATTGATGCAATTTTTCCTATTCCTTTTTCTTTCATTTTGTCTTGTACTTTTGCTATATATCCCTCTGCTGATGCTGGTGGTGTATCTCTTCCATCTAAGAAACAATGTACATAAACATTTTCAAAGTCCCTTCTTTTTGCCATCTCTAATAGACCATATAAATGTCTTATATGACTATGGACCCCTCCATCTGAAACTAATCCTAATATGTGTAATTTAGAATTATGTTTTTTACAGTTCTCAATTGCTGCAATAAATTCTGGGTTTGAAAAGAAGTCTCCATCTTCTATTGATTTTGTTATTCTTGTTAATTCTTGATATACTATTCTTCCTGCTCCTATATTTGTGTGTCCTACTTCTGAATTTCCCATTTGTCCGTCTGGTAATCCTACATATTTTCCGCTTGTGTATATATCTGTATTTGGATACTTTTTCATTAGTTTATCAATATTAGGTGTGTTTGCAAGTTTTATTGCATTTCCGTCTTTATTTGGATTGTCTCCAAAACCATCTAATATCATTAACATTGTTACTTTATCTTTCATTTTTTCTTCCTTTCTTAAATTATAAATTATGTTGGAAAAGAATTAAATTTTGGCAAGGAAAACAAGTTTGAAATTTATGAGGCATACGTGTGTACGTTGATTAAATTTCAATGCAGTTTGACGACACCAAAATTGTAATTATTTTTCAACTTTTGCACAAATTATTTGTTGTAATTTACTATGTTAGAGAATTCTTCAACTTCTAAGCTTGCTCCTCCAACTAGCCCTCCATCTATGTCTGACATACTAAATAATTCTTTGGCATTTTTTGCTTTTACACTTCCGCCATATTGTATTATAACTCTATCTGCTACGTTTTGTCCATAATTTTGGGCAATTTTGTTTCTAATATCTTTTATTGAATTGTTTGCATCTTCACTTGTTGCAGTCTTTCCAGTTCCTATCGCCCATATTGGCTCATATGCTATTATTGTATTTTCTACTTGTTCTGCAGTTAAACCTTGTAATGCTAGCTCTGTTTGTTTTGTGATAACTTCTGTTGTTTTTCCTGCTTCTCTTTGTTCTAATGTTTCTCCAACACATATTATTGGTTTTAAGCCATATTCAAATGCTGATTTTATTTTTTTATTTACAGTTTCGTCTGTTTCATTAAAATATTGTCTTCTTTCTGAATGTCCTATTATTACATATTCTACATTTATTGATTTTAACATTTTTGGTGATACTTCTCCTGTATATGCTCCTTTTTCTTCAAAGTGCATATTTTGTGCTCCTATTTTTATGTTTGTGTTTTGTGCTGTTAATAAAGCATAAAACAAATCTGTGTATGGAACACATAAGATCACTTCATTTTCTGTGTCTTTTACTAATTCTGCTAATTTATCTATATATGTGATTGTTTCATCTGGCAACATGTTCATTTTCCAATTTCCTGCGATTACTTTTCTTCTCATAAGCATTTCCTTTCCTTTTATATATTTTTTATCTTAACTTCAACTTTGCATTTTCATATTAACTCTTCTCTTTTTTTCTTTAGTATTTCCATTATTTCATCAAATTTATTCCAATTTATAAATGTGTAATTTGTATCTCCGTTTTCTCTTATATTTTGCATTTCTTCTATCGTAAAATATTTTACATCACTTACTTCTTCTTCATCTATTTTATATTCTTCTATTTTATAATTTACTTTTGTAAAGAAATTGTATGTAAAATGATGATTATTATCATCTTTTTTATTATATTTATCTACTGATAGTAACTCCCATTTGTCAGCTGGAATATCTACTCCGATTTCTTCTTTTGTTTCTCTTTGTACAGCATGTATTGGAGTTTCTTCTGCATCTACATGTCCGCCTGTTCTAGACCATTTATTTGCATTTCTCTTTTTTGTTGCTGCTCTTTTTTGTAATAGCAATTCTCCTTTTCCGTTCATTATCCAAGCTCCTACATGTCTATGCCATAATCCTTCTTGATGTACTATTTTTCTTGTTTCTGTTTTTCCTGTCAAATTATTATTTTCATCTACTACATCTAATATTTCCATTTCATTTACCCTTCCATATTTATGCTGTTATCTTTTACAAAATCATCCTTTATTAATAATTATTTATCCATTAAACATTCTATTCCTGGTAATTTCTTTCCTTCTATGAATTCTAGTGATGCTCCTCCACCTGTTGAAATATGTGTCATTTTATCTTCTAATCCTGCTTTTTTAACTGCTGCTGCTGAATCTCCTCCTCCAATTATTGTTGTTGCATCTAAATCAGCTAGAACTTTTGCTATTGCATTTGTTCCTATTGCAAATTGTGGGAATTCAAATACTCCTAGAGGTCCATTCCATATAACTGTTTTTGCTTTTTGTAGTTCTTCACTATATAGTTTTATTGTTTCTTCTCCTATATCTAATCCTTCCCAGTCTGCTGGAATTTCTGTATTTTTTACTGTTTTGCTTTCTGTATCTGCACTATATTCTTTTCCTACTTTCGTATCAACTGGAAGCATTAATTTTACTCCTTTGTTTTTAGCCTTTTCCATTAATTCTTTTGCTAAATCTAATTTGTCTAGTTCACAAATTGATTTTCCTACTTCATATCCTTGTGCTTTGAAGAATGTATATGTCATTCCTCCACCTATCATTAATGTGTCTACCTTTTCTAGTAGGTTATCTATAACTCCTATTTTATCAGATACTTTTGCTCCTCCTAATATTGCTACTAGTGGTCTTTCTGGATTATTTATTGCTTCTCCTAGGAATTTTAATTCTTTTTCAATCAAGAATCCTGCTACTGCTGGTAAATAGTCTGCTATTCCTGCTGTTGATGCGTGTGCTCTATGTGCTGTTCCAAATGCATCATTTACAAATACTTCTGCCATTGATGCTAATTTTTTTGCAAATTCTGGGTCATTGTCTGTTTCTTCTCTATGGAATCTGACATTTTCTAGTAATAGGATTTCTCCTTCTTTTAGTTCTGATGCTTTTTTCATTGCATCTTCTCCTATTACATCATTTGCCATTATTACTTCTTTATTTAATAATTTTGATAATTCTTTTGCTACTGGTTTTAATGAGTATTCTGGTTTGAATTCTCCCTTTGGTCTTCCTAAATGTGATGCTAATATTATTTTACAGTTTTGTTCTAATAAGTATTTTATTGTTGGTAATGCTGCGACTATTCTTGTGTTGTCTGTTATATTTTGGTTTTCGTCCATTGGTACATTGAAGTCACATCTTACAAATACTTTTTTTCCTTTCAAATCAATATCTCTTACTGTTTTTTTGTTCATATAGAATCCCTCCTAATTTTATTTATTTTATTATGTGCTTTTTTCTAATTTGCAATACCATTTTATATCAAACTTGCTTGTTTTTCAAGTAATATTCGTAATTCTTTTAACATTTCATAACATATCAATAGTTTAATAAAATATTTTACTTCCTTATATAATAATTTATATAACTTGTTACATGCTCTCATTATTTAAATATTATATGATTCGTTTTTCTTTATTAAATATTTTTTAGTTTTATTTGATGTTTTTGGGATTTTTTCTTTATTTTTTGCTATAGATAATAAAAGGATTTGATTAAATTGAAGAGATTAGGATTTTTATACCAAGAAATATATAAATTTGATAATATCTTAAGTGCCTATAATGAAGTTTGTAAAAATACAAGAAACAAAAGGCGAGTTGCCAACTTAAAAGAATATAAATCAATATACATTACTAGAATTCATAACATTTTAAAAAATAAAAGTTATATTGTTGGTCCCTATAATAAATTTATAATATATGAACCTAAGAAAAGAGAAATTGTAAGTCAAGGTGTCCAAGATAAGATTATAAATCATTTAGTTTCAAGATTTATTTTGTATCCTGCAATTCTTCCATGTTTATTAGATGTAAATGTAGCAAGTAGGAAAAATATGGGTACTAGCAAAGGTATAAATTTAGCTTTAACATTTCACAGAAAATGTAAAATTAAATATGGTACTTATTATATTTTAAAATGTGATATAAGCAAATTTTTTGCTAGTATTGCTCATAATATCTTAAAACAAAAATTATTAAGAAGAATTAAAGACAAGGATGCTTTAAAGATAGTTTTTGATATTATAGATAGTAATGAGAAGGGATTATATATTGGGTCAATGACTAGTCAAATTTTAGCAATTTTTTATTTAAATGATATGGATCATTTTATAAAAGAAAATTTAAAAATAAAATACTATGTTAGGTATCAAGATGATTTCTTGCTTTTTCATCCTTCTAAGGAATATTTAAAATACTGTTTACGAGAAATTAAGTCATTCTTGGAAAAAGAAAAATTGACTTTGAATATAAAAACTAGAATTTATAAAAATACAAATAATTTTTTATTTTTAGGTCGAAATACTTCAGGAAAATATGCACGCTATAGAAATATAAAACGAAAATTAAAAAATAAATTTTATTTATATAAAAATAATTCTATTTCATTAGGTAGCTTCATAAGTAGTCTACGATGTTATCAAAATTTATGCAATAAAAATAATCTTTTTAAAAATAAAAAGTAGTACAACTTTATATGTACTACTTAAAATGGTACTAAATTAAACTCCCTTTCGAGTTAAAAAACCTACTAACAAATTTAATTATCCATTTTAGATTTTATAATTAGAACTTGTTCTAATTATAGGATATGGTTTGTTTCTATCTAAAACTTCTCTTATTCTACCTTAGTAGAAATAACCACAGTTTTTTAGAAGCTAGCGGACGGAATCCATTGTTAGTATTGTTATAGTTGTTGTTGTTCACATTGCCGTTATAGTTCACATTCATTACATTGTTAGTATTATTAGCAGACGGACTGGCAAGCCAAGTCCAACCAGAAATAAATGGGCAACATTCCTCGCGTTCAACCATACCCTATTTACTATTTGAAAGAAATTTGATCCATCCTATTAAATATTTTGTAATATCATCTAATTTGTTTCCGAATTTATAATATTTCTTTTGATTTATTATTTGCTTATCAAAAGATAGATTTAATAAAAAATCTATTACTTTTACTTTTGATATTGCTTTGTTTAAAAGTTTCTTTTTGTCATTTATATCTTGAGAACTATTTGCTTCATAAGATATTTCTAATAAATCATAAGAGTTACTTCGTATTCTATTTTTTAATTCAATATCCTTTTTAGGAAAATTATCCATTTGTTTATCTATTAGAACTAATAGTTCCCTTATAAATTGTATTACTTTAAATTTCTCTTCATTCATATACTATTTCTTCTACTTTTCTTATTTTTTCCATTATATCTTCTTTCTCTATGTTTGAAAATATATTTTTTTCTATTTTTTCTAATCTATTTTTAATTTTTATATATCTTTTAGCTTTTTCTAATATTTCCGAATACATGTTTAAATTTTTATTGTCGCTGTTTTCATCTACTTCATAATTATTTCTTGTATCTATCATTACATAATTTATTTTCTTTTGCTCTAACTTTGCACACACTCTACTAATTCCTCTTTTGGGGAAACCACATGTTGGTATATTTTCTTTTGCTTCGCTTATTTTATATCCTAATAAGTATGCCAATATATATGCATCTTTTCCAAATGCTTGAACAAATGCTCCTACTTTGTAACATACCAATTCTTCTGGATGCACTTTTTTTATATCTTTTGCCATACTTACTACTCCCATTTCCAACACCTCTATATTTTCATGTGCTAACAGACACGAGGCCTGTTAGCACCACTTATATTGTTATTTTTCTATTTTATTTGATTATTTCATATATATTTTCTCCGGTCTTTTTTAACTCGATTCTAGACTCTAGACAAACTAGCGGACGGAATCCATAGTGAGTATTGGTATAGTCGGCGTGGTCCACATAGCCGTAAGAGTTCACAAGCATTACAAAGTTAGTAGTATAAGCAGACGGACTGGCAAGCCACATTCCATAAGCATTATCTCTAGAATTTATTACAAATGTTGGGTCACTATCATTTAAATAATCTGCACTACTTGTTATATAATTACTCCATGTGTTTCCCCCTTCTTCTCCTCCATCTGTACTTATTTCGTATCCTGTAGCACTTTTTGCTCTTGCTTGATATTTTCCATTTGGATATTCGTCATCTGGATATGCTTTATTATATGCTTCAAATAATAGTTCTATTGTTGGTCCTCCTATCGCATATTCTGCTACTCCTTCTTCTCTAAAGCCACTCCATGCGTTTGTATCTAACATATATGCTACTGATTTCATATTATTATTTGTGCTTGTATATGCTTTTTCTGGATTTAGGAAATAATCATAATTTAATTCTTTACTTATTTCTGTTACATCTGCTGAACCACCTGCATAATCATTTAATATATTTGAAAAACTTACTCCTCTTGGAGAACCACTACTTGAACCTATACTTGGCTTATTTGTTCCGCTTTTTCCTGCTGGTACTTCTGTTATATAATCACTTGCTATTAAATAGATATTTTCATCATCTATATTAAATATCATCCACTTTCCTGGTATTCCTTCTTCTGTTACTATTGCATTATTACTTGCACAGTCATAATTTGTTACATATTTTCCTATTAATTCTTTCTTTTGCTCTTCTGTCATATCTCCTACTGTTAAACCTTTTTCTTTTATCTCTCCACTATATATTTCTGATACTGCTATTTCATAATTTCCATATTCTTCTTTTGTTTCTAATACTGTATCTGATGTAAAATCTTCTGGCACTTCTTTGAAATATATATCTAACACTTCTTTTATTTCGCTCTTTTCTAATTCTGAACTTGTATTATCTGTTTGCTTTCCTAATATGTCTATTTTTGCTTGTTCTATTATTTGTGCTTTTTCTGTTTCTTGTTTTGCTTCTGCCGCATTTCTTAGTATTCCATTATCTCCTGACAAAGCTCCTATTGTTACTGCTGCTAATATTAGTAAAATAATGACTGTTATTACTAATGCAATTAATGTGATTCCACTTTTTCCTTTTTTTAACTTTTCTTTCATTTTACTTTTACCCCTCTCCTTCTTTTGTTTTACTTTAAATTAAATTTTAAATCTTTTTGAATAATTGTTTATTAAATATTTTTCCCTTTTATTTCCTTTTTATTCATATAGAAATAGCTTTAACATTTAATAATTATTCAAAAATATTTTATCCTTAATATAGAATTAAGTCAATAGTATATTGTATGTTATTTCTCTGTATTTTCCTTAAGTATGTTACTTAACGACTTACTAAATATCCCAAATCACGCTAATATCAAGTGTTCTCACAATTTTAGTACATACTTACTTTTTTATTTTTATTAAAATTTTTTACAAATTATTTTTTTAATTTTTACGTTTTTTTATTGACATATAAGTACTTTAGTGATATTATTTGTTTGTAAATCTTTTCTTTAAGTAACATACTTAAGGAAAAGATTTTTTATTTTTTATATCAAAACCTGTCCCAGTTTAACCATTTTTGGTCAATTGGTACCTGTCCCCAATTAACCATTTTGGCAAAAAAAATAAAACCCAAAATTTAATTTCAGGTTTTACTTCTTCTTTTCTTATTTACTTTCTACTGGGTAAACACTAACTTGTTTTTTATCTTTACCTTTTCTTTCAAATTTTACATTTCCATCTATTAGAGCATATAAAGTATCATCGCTACCTTTTCCTACATTGTTTCCTGGATGTACTTTTGTTCCTCTTTGTCTTATTAAGATATTTCCTGCTAAAACAAATTGTCCATCTGCTCTTTTTACTCCAAGACGTTTAGATTCACTCTCTCTACCGTTATGGCTACTACCTTGACCTTTTTTATGAGCCATGCTTTCTCACTCCTTTCGGTTTGAATCTTATATATTTCTCAAACTTAAATTTCAAATTATGCTTTTTGCTTATGCTTCTACTTTTTCAGTAGCTTTTGTTGTTTCAGCTTTCTTTGCTGTTTCAGCTTTTTCTGCTGTTTTTCCAGCAGTTTTGATTTCTGTAATTTCTACTTTTGTGTATGGTTGTCTATGTCCTTGTGTTCTTCTGTAGTTCTTTTTAGCTTTCATTTTGAACACTATGATTTTTTTACCTTTACCATGAGAAACTACTTTTCCTTCTACTTTTACACCCTTAACATATGGAGTTCCAACTTGTACTTTTCCTTCTTCTGATACTAGAACTACTTTGTCAAATGTTACTTTTTTTCCTTCTTCTGCGTCTAGTTTTTCGAAAAATACTACATCTCCTTCTGCTACTTTGTACTGTTTTCCACAGCTTTCAATGATTGCGTACATCTAAAATGCACCTCCCTTTTCCTGAATTCTCGCTAATCCTTAAAAAAGGTAACTAAATTGCTTTAGTGTTTTTGTACCTTGACTAAGCGGATTACAGTTATTTATTTTAGCATAATTTTCCTATACTGTCAACTAATCTTGCACATTTTTTTGACATTTCCCTCTTAAATAATACTAATTCTAGAAAGTTTTAAAGGTTTCTATTTTTCTAACTTTTCTTTTATATATTTTTCTGCATTTTCTATCATCAGTTTTGCCGCTTCTATCTGTTCTTGACATTCCTCTTTTGTAACTATATAAAAATCTACATAATCACTTTTTTCTCTATAAAATCTTGCTTCGCTAACTTTTTTTCCTAATTCTTTAGAGAATATTCCTTTATTTATATATTCTTTATTAAAATATGCTATTACTGATGAATGCTTTTTAAAGTCTGTTTGTTCTAATGCTAATATTGCTTTTATTGCATGAAATATTGAATAATAAGCTCTATTATTAGCTCCTTTAAATTTATTAATATTAAAAAGTGCTTCTGCCTCTTCTAAGTTTTCTTTTGCTTGTTCTAATCTGTATTTTGCTAAAACTTCTATTTCTTTATCATCCATTTAATAAAACTCCTTCTTTTTCTATATTCCTATAAAATGCCATATACTTTGTCCTATTATTATAATTATCAATATTCTCTATAATTGGAGATAATAAAATGTCATATTTTAAATCCAAATCATAGCTATATTCAATTACTTTTTTTTCTAAATCTTTTATTTTATCTTCTTCTAAATCAACTAGTATCATAATATCTATATCACTTATTTCTCCATTTTTGTCTTGCTCTCCTCTAGCATATGATCCATATAAAATTACTTGCTTTAAATGCTTTCCTATAATTTTTATTAATCCATTTACATATTCTTCTAAAATATTCTTTATTTTCTTTGACATTACTTTCCTCCTATATTTTTTTGCTTAGTATAATTAGTATATCACTTTTTATATAATTTTTCTACTAATAAATTGAAAAAATCCCAGTTTTTTTCTGAGATTTTTCTATTTTTGTATATATTACCCAAATTACTAAATAGGTCTGTCCCTTTTGGACAAAATTTGTCCTTTTTTGTACGTCCCTATTTTACAGATGCGATATAGCAAGCTAAATCTACTAATTTATTTGAATATCCCCATTCGTTATCATACCAAGCTACTAATTTAACGAATGTATCTGTTAACATGATTCCTGCTGTTGCATCAAATATTGATGTATGTGGGTCTGATAGGAAATCTGAAGATACAACTGGTTCGTCTGTATATTCAATGATTCCTTTCATTTCATTTTCTGATGCTTCTTTCATTACTTTACAAATTTCTTCATATGTTGTTGGTTTTGCTAAATTACATGTTAAGTCAACGACTGAAACATCAACTGTTGGTACTCTGAATGACATTCCTGTTAATTTTCCATTTAATGATGGGATAACTTTTCCAACTGCTTTTGCAGCTCCTGTTGATGATGGGATGATGTTTGCAGATGCTGCACGCCCACCTCTCCAATCTTTTTTAGATGCTCCATCAACTGTTTTTTGTGTTGCTGTTGTTGAGTGTACTGTTGTCATTAATCCTTCTGTTATTCCGAAGTTATCATTTATAACTTTCGCAAGTGGTGCTAAACAGTTTGTTGTACATGATGCATTTGATACTATGTTCATTTCTGGTTTGTATTCTGTGTGGTTTACTCCCATTACAAACATTGGGGCATCTTTTGATGGTGCGCTTATTACAACTTGTTTTGCTCCTGCATCAATATGTGCTTGTGCTTTTTCCATTGTTGTGAATACTCCTGAACATTCTAGTACATAGTCTACTCCTAGTTCTCCCCATGGGATGTTATGTGGGTCCATTTCGTTATATACTTTTATTTCTTTTCCGTTTACAGTTAATATATTGTCTTTTCCTTCTATTGTTCCATTAAATCTTCCATGTACTGTGTCATATTTTACCATATATGCCATGTAGTCTGCTGTTATAAATGGGTCATTTATTGCTACTATTTCAACTCCTTCTTTAGATAAAGCTGCTTGGAATGATAATTTTCCTATTCTTCCAAATCCGTTAATTCCTAATTTTACTGACATAAAAATTCCTCCTTTAATTTGAAAAGTCTTTGACTTTTATTTTTAGTCTTCCTAGACCTTTTTAATTCTATACCAAAAAAGAATACTTTTCAAGTATTCTTTTTTATTTTTTCTAATTCATTTCAACTTTTCGTTACAATTCACGGCAATATATAGTAAAAAATCTTGAAAAGGTTTAATTCATATTTTTCGAAGTAAGCTAGTGTGGGGACCGGCTAGCTAGAAAATGTTAAAATTAATTAAATTAAAATTTAATTAATTTATACAGTTTCTGCGATGTTGGGACGAACGAGATAAATATGAATTAAACCTTTGAAAGTATTTCTTATTTTGAGCTGTGAATTGTAATAACTTTTCCAATAACATCATTAATATCATCTATATTACATTTTTTCATATACTCTTCTATTCCTTCAATTGTTTTGATACTTGTATATGGATCTACAAAGTTGCCGGCACCTATTGAAACTGTTGTTGCTCCTGCTAACATAAATTCAATTGCATCTTCTCCTGTCATTATTCCTCCTAATCCCATGATTGGAATTTTTACTGCTTGTGCTACTTGATATACCATTCTTACAGCAACAGGTTTTATTGCTGGTCCTGATAGTCCTCCTGTATTATTTGCAAGCACTGGTTTTCTTTTATATATATCAATTTTCATTGCTAATAAAGTATTTATAAGTGATACAGCATCTGCTCCTCCATCTTCTACTCCTTTTGCAATTCCCGCTATATCTGTTACATTAGGTGTTAATTTTACGATTAATGGTTTGTCTAATACTTTTCTTACTTCACTTGTTACTTTTTTTACTCCTTCATAAGTGTTTCCAAATGCCATACATCCTTCTTTAACATTTGGGCAAGACAAGTTTAATTCTACTCCATCAATATCTAAGCTATTTAATATTTTGCATAGTTCTACATATTCATCAATAGAACTTCCACAGGCATTTACAATAATTTTAGTATCAAATTTTCTTAAAAATGGCAAGTCATTATTTGCAAAATATTCTACTCCTGGATTTTGAAGTCCAATACTATTTAACATTCCACTTGCTGTTTCACATACTCTTGATGGTTTGTTTCCACTTTTTGGCTTTAAAGATGTTCCTTTTGTGATAACCGCTCCTAATTTTCCTAAATCAAAAAATTCTGCATATTCTCTACCATATCCAAATGTCCCTGATGCTACTGTTACTGGATTTTTCATTTCTATTCCTGCAAAATTTACTTTTGTATTCATAAATTTCATTCCTTTCTGTTTTTATTTTTAAATTATATATTTAGATCTCTACATCTCTTGCGTTGAATACTGGTCCACCTTTGCAAACATGAAAATATTCAGGTGCATCTTTTGGACTTCTAGCTGTTTTTACTGCACATCCCAAACACACGCCTAATCCACATCCCATTTTTTCTTCTAATGATAATTGACATTCTATATTATTTTCAATTGCATATTTTTGTACTGCTTTTAACATTGGAAGTGGTCCACATGCATAAATACAATCATATTTTTCTTTTTCCATATCTTCTTTTAAATAGTCAATTGCAAAACCTTTATTTTTATAACTTCCATCATCTGTTGTAATTACTAGTTTATCTGTTACATTTTCAAATTCTTTTTCTAACATTACAAAATCTTTGTTTCTGAATCCTAAATAACAATTTACTTTCTTTTGATTTTCTTTTGCTTCTTTGCTAAGTTCATACAATGGGAATATTCCTATTCCTCCTCCTATTACTGCTATCTTTTTGAATTTATCAAATTTGAATGTTCCATGACCTAATGGTCCTATGATATCTATTTTTTCTCCTACTTCTTTTCTTGATAGTAATTCTGTTCCTTTTCCTTTGACTTGAAATATAAATTCTAATATTCCATTTTCTTTGTCTAAATTATATATACTTATTGGTCTTCTTAAAAATGGTTCTACTTGGTCTGTTACTCTTATTTCTATGAAATTTCCTGGTTTTGAATCTTCTACAATTTCATTTGCTTTTACGCTGAATTTATATACATCTTTTATGATCTCTTCCTTTTTCTCTAATTTAGCTAATACTTGTTTTGGCATTTTTTCTCCTCCTTTTTTATAGCATTTTCATACATTGAATACTCAAATAGCGCGAGAATTTAATAATTTATTAATAAATTATTAAATTCGGGAGCAATTTTGTTTTTCAATTTCTTGATTATAAAATTTCATAAATCAAGAAATTGCATTATTTAGTTCATTTTTCATCCTTATTGCCTCTTGCCTTGTTGCTTCTGCAAATCTTTCTTCTGTATATTTATCTTTCCACAAATCAGATTTATATGCACACATTAGACCTCTAGAACTATTAACAATTCCACCTATCCCATTTGAATCAAATCCTAATGCAATGTCTTCTGCCTTTCCACCTTGTGCACCATATCCTGGGATTAAGAAAAAAGTATGTGGTGCTGTTTTTCTTAAATCTTTCAATTGTTTTGGATAAGTTGCTCCCACAACTGCAGAAATACTACTATATTCGTATTTTCCTCTTAAATCTTCTCCCCATTCTTCCACAAGTTTTGCAACTCTTGTGTATACTTCTTCTCCATTTTCTAATTTTAAATCTTGCAGGTCTCCTGATGATGGGTTTGAAGTTTTTACTATTATAAATGCACCTTTATTATATTTTTTGCAATCTTCTATAAATGGTTTTACACTATCAATTCCCATATATGGATTTAGGGTTACAAAGTCTACATCATATATTTTTTCTTCTTTTTCTCCTATCTGTGTTCTTCCTAAAAATGCATTTGAATAAGCCTTACTTGTACTTCCAATATCTCCTCTTTTAATATCTGCCATAACTAGCATTCCTTTTTCTTTTGCATATTTGCAAGTTTCTTCAAATACTTTCATTCCTTCTAATCCATACATTTCGTAAAATGCAATATTTATTTTAACAGCTGGTATGATATCAAAAGTTGCATCTATTAATGCTTTATTAAATTCTTCAATCGCTTTTGCTACACCTTCCATATTTTGTTCATATTTATTTTTAATACATTCTGGAATCATATCATATTTAGGGTCTATACCTATAACTGTTGGGTTATTTGTTTCTTTGATTTTATCAATTAGTCTATCCATCATATTAGCCATTTTCTTCAGTCCTTTCGTTTCTATTTTTTTGTTGTTTACGGTTGCAATTACTATTAGGTAAAATTAATATTTTTTAATTTTACTTTAATAATAAACTGTGAATTTCAAGTTTTATTTATCCTTATATGCAATTCTTCCATTTACTATCGTGTATTTTACTTTTCCTTTTAATTTCTTTCCTATAAATGGACTATTTTTTGATTTTGAAACAATCATTTCTTTTGTATAAACATATTCTTCTTTTGGGTCGAATATTGTAATATCAGCCTTCTTTCCTACTTCTATACATCCTCTTTCTTTATCAATATGTAATAATTTAGATGGCGTATATGATGTAAGTCTTACTAAATCTAAATAACTAATATGTCCTGGTTCTACTAAATTCATGATTTCTGCTGAAAGTGCTGTTTCAAATCCAATTATTCCATTTGGTGCTTTTGATAATTCTACATTTTTTTCTATTTCTGTATGTGGTGCATGATCTGTTACGATACAATCAATTGTCCCCTCTTCTAAACCTTGAATAATTGCTTGTCTATCTTTTTCTTCTCTTAATGGTGGATTCATTTTTGCATTACTTCCTGATTTTAGCACTTCACCAACTGTAAATGTGAAATAGTGTGGACATGTCTCACAAGTAATTTTTACATCTCTTTTTTTAGCATCTCTTATCATGTCTTTAGTTGTTTTTGTACTAATATGGCATATATGTCCCCTTACATTATTTGTTTCAGAAATTACGATTTCTCTTGCTGCCATTATCTCTTCTGCTTCTGGCAATACTCCTTGTACACCTAATTCTTCAGCTACTTTTCCTGCGTTAATTGCACCTGCAGATACAGATTTTTCTTCACAATGTGATGCTACAAATGTTCCTAATTTATCAGCTTGAATCATCGCTTCTCTCATCATTCTACTATTTACAACTGGCATTCCATCATCTGAAAATGCTATTGCTCCTGCTTTTTTTAATTCTTCAAAGTTTACTAATTCTTCTCCCTTTTCTCCTTTACTTACAGATGCATATGGTAAAATATTACACAAGTTTACTCTCTTAGCTTCTTGTATGATTTTTTGTAATGTTTCTATATTATCTGGTGTTGGTTTTGTGTTTGGCATTGGGCATATTGTAGTAAATCCTCCTGCTACTGCACTTTTTGAACCTGTTTCAATTGTTTCTTTATGTTCTCCTCCTGGCTCTCTTAAATGGCAGTGCATGTCTATCATTCCAGGTATTATATATAAATTTGTACAATCTATTTCTTTATCAACTATTTCTTTTATATCTTTTTCAACTTTACTTATTTTATCATTTTCTATCAAAATATCATATTTACCATCAATATCATTCTTATAATCAATTACATTTCCATTTTTTAATAATAGTTTCATATCTCTCTTACCTTTCTTCAAATTATTTTTATATATTAGATTAAAATTTCCTTAATACTGTTGTATCATAAAAGCTAATTTTTTTATAAAAATTATTATCTATTAACTTTTTCTTCACAATATTTACATCTATATACTACATTTTCTCTATCTGTTAATTCACATATATGTGGTAATTCTTGCTCAATTGATGTAATACATCTTGGGTTTTTACATTTTATAATGTTTACTAACCTTTCTGGAAGCTCTGGATGAAACTTACCTACAATTTCTCCATTTATAATTTTATTTACTGTTATATTTGGATCTAGATATCCTAATATATCTAAATTTATATTTGTATTTTCATCTATTTTTATAATATCTTTTTTTCCCATTTTATTGCTTTTAGCATTTTTTATTATTGCAACAGATGTATCTAAATCTCCTAAATTCAAGTAATTATATATCTCAAAACTTTTTCCTGCTTCTATATGATCTATTACAAATCCGTTTTTTATACTATCAATATTCATCTTCATTTCTCCCCTATTTAATATTTAAAAGTTTAAGTATTAAAGCCATTCTGATATATTTTCCATATTTTGCTTGCTTAAAATAACAAGCTCTTTTATCATCATCTACTTCTGTTGATATTTCATTTACTCTTGGTAATGGATGCATAATGCATAAATCATCTTTTGCTTTTTCTAATTTTTCTTTGTTTAGAATATAATAATCTTTTAACCTGATATAATCATCTTCATTAAAAAATCTCTCTTTTTGTACTCTTGTCATATATAAAATATCTAAATCTTGCATATATTCTTCCATATCTTTTGTTTCTACATATTCTATATTATTCTTTTCTAAAATGTCTTTTCTAACATAATCTGGTATTTTTAACTCTTTTGGAGAAATTAAAACGAATGTAATATTTTTGTATCTTGACATTGCTGTTATTAATGAATGAACTGTTCTTCCGAATTTTAAATCACCACAGATTCCAATTTTTAAATCATTTAATCTGTGTTTTTCACATTGAATAGTTAATAAATCTGTTAATGTTTGTGTTGGATGGTTATGTCCTCCATCGCCTGCATTAATTATTGGTACTTCTGATCTCATAGCTGCAACTAATGGTGCTCCCTCTTTTGGATGTCTCATTGCAATAATATCTGCATATCCTCCAATTACTCTTACTGTGTCTGCTACACTTTCTCCTTTTGCTGCTGAACTAGAATTTGCAGAAGAAAATCCTAATACATTTCCTCCTAATTCCATCATTGCTGCTTCAAAACTTAATCTTGTTCTTGTACTTGGTTCATAAAACAAAGTTGCTATCTTTTTTCCTTCACATTTTTTTGAGTATTTTTCTTTATTTGCTATAATATCTTTTGCAACTGTTATAAGTTCGCCAATTTCATCTGTTGATAAATCTTTAATATCAATTAAATGTTTCATCTATTTCCTCCTTTATTTTTTTCTTTTTCTACTATATATAAAATTTTATTAAAAGTCAATTAAAAATTTCTAAAATTTATTATTTAAAAAATTCTTTACTGTTGGCACTTTATCTATCTTTTTAAGTGCTTTTTTCAATTATTGACTAATTTTACTCTTTATATTATTATATTTATAGAAAAAATTTAAGGAGGAATTTTTATGTCTGATATCATGTCATATTTGTTTGAAACAAAAGCTGTAAAATTTTGTGAGGAAAATAAACCTTTTTGGTATACATCTGGTAAAATAGGTCCATATTTTATAAATACTCATTTTGTATATGGAAGTGAAAAAGAAGCAACTGAACTTCTATCATTCATTGATGAATGTCTATCTGATAAATTAACTTTACCAGGAAAAGTATTTGAAAAAGTATTAAAACAATATGAAGAAAATTCTATCTATCATAATGTAATAGATTCCATGAAAAATTATATTGAAAGTCATATTAATGTAGATGAAATTGATTATATTTCTGGCGGTGAAAGAAGAGATTGGTTTTTCTCAAATATAATTGCTTATTTATTAGGCAAACCTCATATTTCTATTTATAAAGATTTATCTACTGTTGTAAGTGATAGTAAATTTGAAGGAACTCAAAAAGTGACAAATATAGAAAACAAAAAAGTATTGCATATTGCAGATTTAATAACAGTTGCGTCTAGTTACATTAGAGCTTGGATCCCTGCTATTAAAAACATAGGAGGTCAAATGTGTTGGTCTTGCGTAGTTGTTGACCGTATGCAAGGTGGAAAAGAAAAAATAGAAGCTGAAGGTGTTAAATCATTCTCTTTAGTAAATGTAGATAATACGTTATTTGAAACAGCTTATAAAAATAATATAATCAATGAAAATCAATTATCTATGCTAAAAAAATTCTTTGAAAACCCAGACGAAACAATGAAACAATTTTTAACAGAGCATCCTGACTTTTTAGAAAACGCTTTATATCATTCTGATGAAAAAACAGCTAAAAGAGCTAGATTATTAGTGGATGGAAAATTATATGGTTAATCGGGGACATGTACCGATTAACCATATAATTTTTCTAATACTATTATAAACATTGCATGTGACCAGCCTAGTCCTAATGCCCAATCTGGTTTTAGTGTACTATTATTTACTTGTTCTCCTAAGAAGTAGTGTTTTCCACATGTTTTTACTACAAAATCAAATGTTTCTTTTGCTTTTTTCTTTTCTCCTGCTTCTAAATAATATAATGTCATCCACAAGTTTGCGATAGGCCATGGATTTCCATTTCTATAATTATCAAATTCGAATCTTTGATATCCTCCTGTATATGTTCTTAAACTCATATTTATTCTTTCTACTGTGTTTTGTATTTTCTTTTCTTTTGCTTTAAATACATTGAATGGATATACTGCTCCTAATATACTTACATCCATTTTTTTATCTTCTGGGTTTCTTACATATGATTTCTTTTTTTCATCATATAAGTTCTCATTTATATATTTTTTGATTTCACTCAAAAGTTTTTCTAGTTCTTTTTTATTTTTTTCTATTTTTTCTTCTTTTAGTCTATTATTCTCAAATTCTGATACATCTTTTCCAAGTAACTTATATATTTTTAGTAGGCTTTCAAATGCTGCATATATACTTGCTAATGAGTATAGATGTATTCCTTCACACATTTCCCACAAGTCATAGCTTACATGATATTTATGTCCTTTAGTTGGATCATTATATTCTTGCTCTAATTCTTCTTTTACTATATCTTTATCTGCTTCTTCTTTTCCTTCTAAGTTTAGCCAATCTTTTAGATATCTTTTTAGAAAATCTACTGCTTTTTCACACATACTTAAGTTTTCTTTTAAGAATTTTTCGTTTTTTGTATTTTCATAATGTTGATATGTTCCAAATACTACACTTGCTGTTTCGTCTACTTGATAACCCCAACATGGTGCTAGTTTTCCATCTGTATAAAATCTTTGTTCCCACATTCCATTTTTGCTTTGTGTTTTTTTACAGAATACTTTATAGAATTTTTCTGATTCTTTATTCATGTTTAAGATATCCATTGCTTTTGTTATAAATACGGCATCTCTTGGCCAACAATATGCATATCTTCCACATTGTGTTCTTTCTTCGTCTATTTCTGGTGAGGCTATTACTCCTCCTGTTTCTGCATTTGTTAATAATGGAAATAATAGTATTGTTCTTTTATATATTTCTAATATCTGCTCTTCATAACTATTTTTTGCTTCTTTTAAATTTAATCCATTATGTTTTTTTAAATATTTTCTCCAATATGATTTTGTGTTCAAATACTCTTTTTCAAAATCTATTTTTTTGATTCTTTCTATTTCATTTTCAATTTCTGAAATATTTTTGTTTTCATCTATTAATATACAGATTTGTATTTCCTTCTTTTCATTTGGACTTATTTTTCCTATTTTATAACTTACACTTGAATCTTTTGACATTCCTATATAGTCTTTATCCCAAATTTCTCCTCTTTTTATATTGTTGATACTATCATTTATTTGATGTCTATTTACTTTTGCTCCTTTGGCAAATGTTGAGAATGTGAAGTCATGTGCATATTGTGTGATTCCTCCATCTATTAATTTACAGCTTGTCATATTGTTTTCATCTGATAATAATTGAGAATGTATATAAAATTCTACATCTAAATCTATACTTCCTTCATTTAGGAATATGTATTTTTTGGCTAATACATTTTCATTTATTAAGCAGTAATCTGTTTGTACTATTTTTAAGTTAAAGTAAGTATTTGTTACTTCTGTATTTAATACATTTGTATCTGTGTCATAATATTGCAAATAAGTATTATTTATATCATCATGTAAGTATATTAAGTCTGAACTGTTTATTTTTACTCCTGTATGGAAAAAGTCTATGTATTGCTTGCTGTCTTTTGTTGGGAAATACATTCTTAATAGTTCTCCCTTACCTGTATATGTTGCTATCATATTTTTATTTCCTATTATAGCTTCGTTTAAATATTTACTCATATTTTCCCCTTTCTGGCTGTGCAATTAGTTTGGAAAAGAATTAAATAATTATTTTTCAAACTTTTATCCTTCTATTACATTTAATATCTGTTTCTCTAAATCTTTTATCTTTTCGTTTATTCTAAAGATGTCTTCATCTCTTAAGTTAGCATCATTAATATCTTCTCTTACTGATACTTCCATATCTTTCATTTCTTCTTTTAATTTTTCAAGTCTTGATATTACTTCTGTTTTTAAAGTTACTGGTATTTTTCTTTCTATTGTATGTGTTAGGTTTACAGTGTCTTCTAAATCATATGTCTCTCCAAAGCTTGCTATTGTTACTGGTAAGTTTGTTTCTGCTTCGATTTTTTCTTTTAATACGTCTTCTGATTCTTCTTCCCCATGTACCAAAAAGATATGTTTTGGTTTTTTAGTAAATGAATTTACAAAATACATTAATCCTTCTTGGTCAGCATGTCCTGAATATCCTTCTATATATTCTACTCTTGCATTTACTGCGATTTCTTCTCCAAATATTTTTACTGTTTTTGCTCCATTTACTATGTTATACCCTAATGTTCCTGGTGCTTGATATCCTACAAATAATATGGTGCTTTTTGGGTTCCACAAGTTATGTTTTAAGTGATGTTTAATTCTTCCTACATCACACATTCCACTTGCTGATATTATTATACTTGGTGTATTATCTGCATTTAGTGCTTTTGATTCTTCTGTTGTCATCGTAAATTTAAGTCCTGGAAATTCAAGTGGATTCTCACCTTTTGATATTTCTGCTTGTGTTTCATCATCAAATAAATCCATGTTTTGTTTAAATACTTCTGTTGCTGATATTGCAAGTGGACTATCTACATATACTGGTGTTTTCATTAAAGTTTTATATTTTTTTCTAAATTCTTCGTCTTTTCTTATGTCTTTTAACTTGTCTATTTCATATAATATTTCTTGTGTTCTACCAACTGCGAATGATGGTATTACTACTGTTCCTCCATTATCTATTGTTTCTGATACAACGTCTAGGAATATTTCTGCTTTATCATCATTTCTCATATGTAGTCTACTTCCATATGTTGATTCCATTACTAGGTAATCTGTTTCTTCTATCATTGTTGGCTCATTTAATAATGGTATATCATTATTTCCTAAATCTCCTGAAAATACTGCTTTTGTTTCTTTTCCATTTTCTTTTGCCCATACTTCTATTATGCTAGATCCTAACATATGACCTGCATCATTGAATCTTACATGTATTTCTGGTGTTATTTCTATTATTTCATTATATTTTACTGGTTCAAATATTTCTAAACATTTTGTTGCTTCTTCTGCTGTGTATATTGGCTCTCTTGGTTTTTCACCTTTTCTTATTCTTTTTCTATTTTTCCATTCACTTTCTTGTTCTTGTATATGTCCACTATCTGGTAACATTATTGCACACAAATCTTTTGTTGCTTTTTGTGCATATATTTTATTTCTATATCCTTCTTTATATAGTTTTGGTATCCTTCCTGAATGATCTATATGTGCATGTGTTAATAACATGAAGTCAATTTCTTGTGGATTGAATTCAAATTCACTATAATTTTCTTCTTCAAGTTCTGCTTTTCCTTGCCATAATCCGCAATCTACTAGAAATTTCTTTCCAGCTGCTTCTACTAAATAGTTTGAACCTGTAACAGTTCTTGTGGCTCCTAAAAATGTAATTTTCATACTTCCTCCTAACAATTTAATAAAATTTTTTCTATTAAATATATATTATTTTGAGTGAGCTTGTGTGGGGACCAGCTAGCTAGAAAATGTTAAAATTAATTAAATTTTTAATTTAATTAATTTTATACAGTTTCTGCGATGTTGGGACGAACGAAAAATAATATATATTTAATAGTAAAGTGTTAATCAAATAATTCTATTTTTTTGTTAAGTCTATATTCTAGTTCTTTTGCATTAATCTCTTGTTTCGTAGATATTTCAATTTTTTCTTCAAATAATTGTTCATCAAATAATTGTAAATAGAATTTTTCTTTTTCATTTGTTATTTTTAAGTTTACATCTTCCAATTTTATAATTCTAGAATTAAATATATTTTTTAATATTTCATAATTTAAATCTTCATTCCTAGAAACTATTTTTATAACTTTCATTTCATGTGCTTTTTTTATCAATTCTTTACTTGTATTTTGAATTTTTTCTTTTAATCTACCTACTTCATAAATACTTTTTTCATAATTATATGGTATTAATAAATAATATCTATATTCATATATCAATTTTATGATCTCTTGTTTTGTTTTTGCATTTTGTACTTTCATTTTGAAACATTCCAAAAAGATTTTTTGCAATTTTATTAGCAATTCATTTATTTTATCATCCATTTCCTCTTTATCTTCTGTTACTAAGTCTAAATATTTATGTTTTTGATTTAACTCTTTTTCATATTTTATAAAGTTTTTTGGCTGTAGCTCACTATTTATTTTTTCGATTTTTTCGAATAATTCTTCTCTTTCTTTTGACATTATTTCTGCTAATACTTTTATACTAAAAATTTTCTTTTCAAGTGGCAATTTTTCATTTCTTCTTACATATTCTTCTTCTAACATTTTTTTGTTATTTAATATTGTGTCATATTCCCTTATTTTCTCTGTAATTTTCATTTTTTCTTTTGTTTTTTCTTCTATGAATTTTTCTCTATTTTTTATCACAGAGCTTTCCTTTTGTATTTTCTCTTTTTCTTTTAATAGTTCTTTCATTTTTTCTTCATCATATTTTGCATCTAATAATATTGATAATGATAACATTTTTTCTGTAAATTCTTTTTCATTTTTGTTTCCATATGTTTCTTTAAATAAGTTTTTATATTCCTCAAAATAGTCTAATACAAATTCAGAATTATTTATCCATTTATTTAAAAATGTATATCCTAATAATATTCTTAAATTTTGATATATCAAATTGTGTGTTACACTTTCTATTTCTCTTGGTATTGTTGTCCAAGAATATCCATTAAAATCTCTTAAAGGTTCTACCATATTTATGCTATTCCCTGTATTTATTAGGTCTGATAATGTTTCATTTATTATATAATATTTATCTTTAACAATTTTATCTGGTTTTGCTAATTTACTGATAGCATATAGTAGTTTTCTTTCTATTGGATAACATTCAATTTCTTTATTTTCTTTATTTATTACAAATGTTTTTCCTTCTCCTATTTTATTTTCTTGTTCCTTCATGCTTACAATTTTTATGTTATTACATTTGTTTTGAATTATATATATATAATTTTTTATATATTCGTCTTTACTTTCTATATCTTGTTTTACTATCTCTACATCTTTATATGATGCTTCTATTTTATATAAAATACTTAGGAGAATACTTCTTGCATTTTCTGCAAAATCTTTTTCTTCTAATATAGTTTCTAAATCATCATTATAGTTTCTTTTAACTATCTTTTCTAAAATGTTATCCTTTTTCTTCTGCATTTTTATCTCCTTCGAGGGAAAATGGGGACGGACTCAATTTTCCCTCTTTTTTCTATTTTCTTAATTTTTTGGCTCTAATGTTTTTTTCTCAAGAGGGAAAATTGAGTCCGTCCCCATTTTCCCCCTGCCCCATTTTTAGTTCTTCCCATCTTTCTTTAGACATTAGTACTTCTCTTGGCTTACTTCCTTGGTATCCTGATATTATTCCTCTTTCTTCCATTTGGTCTATTATTCTTCCGGCTCTTGCATATCCTACTTTAAATCTTCTTTGTATAAATGATGTTGATGCTTGTCCTGTTTCTACTACTGTTTCTATTGCATCATTTAAGAATGGGTCTACTTCGTCTTCTTCTGATTGTTCTTGTGCTAGTTCTTTATCTGATTTATTATTATTTTCGATACTTTCTAATATGTCTTCACTATATTTTGCTGTTCCGTTTTTCTTTATAAAAGCAACTATTTTTTCTACCTCTTCATCAGATACAAATGCTCCTTGCACTCTTAATGGTTTTGGCGCTCCTGATGGGAAGTATAACATATCTCCTTTTCCTAATAGCTTTTCTGCTCCTACTGTGTCTAAGATTGTCCTTGAGTCTACTTGTGATGATACTGCAAATGCTATTCTTGATGGTATATTTGCTTTAATTAATCCTGTGATTACATCTACTGATGGTCTTTGTGTTGCTATTACTAAATGCATTCCTGCTGCTCTTGCTTTTTGTGCTAATCTACATATTGCTTCTTCTACATCTTTTGCCGCAACCATCATTAAGTCTGCAAGCTCATCTACTATTATTACTATTTGAGGTAGTTTTGCTACTCCTCCTTCTTTTTCTATTGCTTTATTATATCCTTTTAAGTCTCTTACTCCTTTAGTTGCAAATTTATTATATCTATCGTCCATTTCTTGCACTGCCCAAGCTAATGCTCCTGCTGCTTTTTTAGGGTCTGTTACTACAGGTATTAGCAAATGTGGTATTCCATTATATACTGATAATTCTACTACTTTTGGATCTACCATTACAAGTTTTACTTCACTTGGTTTTGCATTATATATGATACTACTTATTATTGTATTTATACATACACTTTTTCCTGATCCTGTTGCTCCTGCGATTAGCACATGTGGCATTTTTGCTATATCTGCTAATTCTATTTCTCCCGCTACATCTCTTCCTAATGCAACTGTTAGTTTTGATTTATTATTTTTAAATTCATCACTTTCTAATACTTCTCTTAAATGTACTGATTCTTTTTCTTTATTTGGTACTTCTATTCCTACTGCTTGTTTGCCTGGTATTGGTGCTTCAATTCTTATTGTTTCTGCTGCTAAATTTAATGCTATGTCATCTGCTAAATTTGCAATTTTACTTACTCTTACTCCTTCTGCTGGTTTTAATTCATATCTTGTTATCGCTGGTCCTACTGATACATTTTCTACTTTTGCTGATACTCCAAAACTATATAGTGTTTTTTGTAGCTTTGTTGCTGTATCTGTTAGCATTTTTGCTCCACCTTTTATTGCTTTTTTACTTGCTTTGCTTAATAACTCTAATGGTGGATATTCATAATTTTCATCTTCTACTTCCATTGCATGTTCTAGTTGTAATACTTCTTTTGTTTTATCTTCTTTCTTTTCTTCTTCTGTTTTAAATAAATTATTTTCTATTACTTCTGGATCCATTTTTTCTTGTTGTTTTAGTATTCCTTTTGTTTCTTTTGTTAATGGAATTAGATTGTCTTTGTCATGATTGTATTTCTTCAATTTCTTTGGTTCTCCATCTTCTACTATTCTTCCTCCAAAATTGATTTTTATTTGATTATCCATTTCATCTGTAGCTGTGGCTGTTTCTTGTGCTTGTAATGCCATTGCTCTTTCTTTTGCTCTTTCTTCTCTTTGTTTTCTTCTTTCTTCTCTACTTTCTTGCTCTTCTTCTTTTCTTTGTCTTCTTAATTCTTGTTTTTCTTCTTTTTTGTCTAATCTTTTATCCATATAGTCATTTATTATATCTGATAAATTAATTCCGAACATGAATACTAATAGAATTACTGCAATTCCTATACTTAAGATTATTGCTCCAATTTCTCCTAAAAGATTTACTAATGGTACTGCAATAACTGCTCCTATTGCTCCTCCCCCTGTTCCTGATGCTCCTAAACTATATGCATCTTTTACAACTTCGGAAAGTTCCTTGTTTGTGGTTAGAGCTCCTGTTGATATTTCAAATGTGCTCATTAGTACTGCTATACTTATTATGAATATTATATATTGTATTATCTTTGAGCTTAATCCATCGTTTTCGTCACATGCTATCTTGATTGCTATTGCAAATATTCCTATTGGTAATACATATTGTATTATTCCCATCATTCCGCCTAATATTTCATTTAGCTTTGCTCCTACTACTCCTGATTTTGTATATATTAATACTGCTAAAAGTATGCTTATTACTATTAATGTTACTACTGTCATGTCTATTTTTGATGCACGTTTTTTGGTCACTCTTTTAGCTCCTGTACTCCTTTTTTTATATGTTCTTTTTCTTGCCATCTTTTGTCATACTCCTCCAATTTTATTATGTTATAATTGTATATTATTTTTTTATAAATTGCTATAGTTTTATGAATTTTTTTCTAATCCATTAACAATATTTTTTGTAAGATTTTTCGCTCCAACATAATTTTCTAAAATCTTTGTGGCTTCATCTATATATTTTTCTAAGTTTGCCTCGTCTGAAAAAGCTATTAAAACAGTAAGAACATTTTTCGTTTCATTAGTTATCATTGCCCTTTCTGAATCACTTGTTGGACTTCCATATGCTCCAAATTCGTCTGAAAAAACTGGTAAATTTTCTATATTCACTATATCTTTACCTATTCCTTTATATCTTTCTCCTTTTTCTCCTATTCTAAAAATCAAGTTCTCTCCTAATTTATCTGTGTCATATGAACCTACAGATAGTCTTGATATAATTGATATTAAATTATTTGCGTCAACTACATTATTTATTTTATATAATCCTTTTCCTTGTATTATCCTTCTAATTAAAGCTTCAGATGAAACCCTATATCTGTGAGGGTCTTTTCCTATTTTTTTATATACCATTCTGGAATCCTCAATGTTTTTCTCTTTATATAAGTCATCCATAGACATATTTTCTTGTATATTAGCAATTTGCTTGTCAATTTCATTCCACAATTGCTCATTTTCTTTTTTTACATTTACAGAATAATTGATGCATCCTAATTGTAAATTTGGGCACACTTCTAATAATTTTTTATTAATTTTAATAATCTTCATATTTATCTCCTAAAATTTTTCTTTTTTTATATAAGACAGTTTCAAATTGTAGATATATCTGTTTTTTATTATACAGATTTATTTAGTAAAATACAAGAAACCAAAACAAAATTCTAGAAAGTTTTTTATTCTTAAATATTTACATAATAAAAATGATAAAATAAGAATGTATGAAAAATCAAAAATAACGATGTACAAACA